>Ga0209831_1000041_pt1 | contig 99035 bp, 73 predicted proteins | sample Maine_Asex4_meta_FD_187451 | JGI IMG/M metagenome (GOLD analysis project Ga0209831, IMG submission 187451) | Marine algal microbial communities from Maine, USA - Maine_Asex4_metaG (SPAdes) (version 2) | ecosystem: Host-associated > Algae > Red algae > Unclassified | place: Maine, USA | collected... | reverse complement strand
TTTCGATATCGGTCATATTCCATAATGGGGAGAGTTTGAATTTTGTTGTTATTTTCATTTTCTCCCTACTTGCCCTTCATTCTCTTTTTATTTTCTGTTTTAGCCTTTCCGTTAGTCTAAACTACAGATATATGCTGCTTTCATTTTTGGAGAGTACGCAAACAAACATTGAAGTAGCTCCCATTCGGAGTCGTTAAGTTGCTCGGGAGATTTGCGGAAAGCCCACATTGCACCTTTGAACTGAGCGTACTCTTTCTTCGATAACTGTTGCTTGAGTAATTTGAGCGGAGGAAATGCTGGGGTTTCCCCAGCTTATTCCACTCCGCTGTTGAGTTCAACTCGTCGCACTCGATCTGCACAGTGACGATAGGCTCGTGCGACATGAAAGCGGTCGATGATGATGTGAGCGTGTGGTAGTTGTTCTCGTGCGGCATTCACAAATCCCAGGTACATATCGGTACAGACCCGCTCAATTGTTTGACGTAGCTTGACTGGGATTGAGGCAAAGAATTTAATCACCGTCTCTTTCTTGCGGTCGGGCAGGACGGCTAATACTTCTACTCCTTGCTCCTTCAAGGGTGTTGTTATCAGAACCACATAATCTCTGTGTCCTCGTTTCAAAGCAATCTCATCGATTCCCAGTATTTCAATTCTTTGAAATTGCTCCCAGTTGACTTTGGTCGTTATCCAACGGTCGAGTACTCCCGTGACGGTCTCTTCAGTGATAGAGAACTTGTTGGCGACATCAACCACAGTGGAGTTAACTAGATAGCGTAGCAGCCATTTTTCATAGGGCTTGGTATTGGGACTGCGTAGTTCATGCCAACTCAATCTTTGTGTTGTGGTGGGCTTTTCTTTGCAATTGGGACATTGATAACGCTTCGGCTTCAACTCCACGTAGACTGGTTGCTCGAATACTGATAGGTGACGCAATCTAATCGCTTTGTCTAAGCCATGAAAGTGTGTTATTTCCCGACCACATTTACGACAGGAAGTACCTTTAAGGGTACTCTCAACCCGAATCAGCCAATACCCCTCTTTCGTTTTCGACACTTCTAACACCCGAACATCGGGCAAATCGAGAGGGATCTGAATCGAGTTATCCATCATGGTCATCACCATTAATCCGATTCCTTTATCATCTCAAAATAGTCAGACTTTTGACAACTACACTATCGGTAGTTCCTACCACGGGAATTATGGTAGAGCCAACAAAAATTGCCTCTGATTCCATTATTACCAACGGGCAGTCGCTCGTTAACAATGGAATCTCACCCAACATTATTGGTTTACATCCCAAAAACTTCCGCAACCAAAGCTTTGTTTTCTGTCAGAGATGCTGATGAAGATTACGACTATCAAACAATAATGCCAATCGGCGATCGCGCGGGAATAGTTAGTTTAACCTTGCCAAATGACGCGCCAGCGTTGGATATTAACCATGAATATAAGTGGTCGTTGATTTTGATGTGCGACAACAAACTTAGACCTGACAGCCCCGTAGTTCAAGGAGATGTCATGCGGGTTACTGCCGATAGCTATGTCACTAGCAAACTAGCCCAGGCAGACTTGCTTGAGAGCGCAGTCATCTATGGTAACGCTGGAATTTGGTACGATACAGTATCTACCTTAGCAAAGCTCAAAGCGAATAATCCCAAAGATTCCAGCATTAATTCTAGCTGGTCAAGTTTGCTAAACAGTGTTGGTTTAGAGCAGATCGCCAAAGCCGAATTTGTCGAGTAGATTAGTAGGAATTGCTAAGTGATTAGCAGTTAATACTGTTTGAACACGGTGAAAATCTTTGGTTTGGTCAGAATTAACACAAAAGATTAGAAAGTTGAGGGGAGTTATCGCCATTCCCCCTTCCGTCGCTGGCTTAGTCATTTTAGGAAGTCTGACGGGAATCTACCAGACTTTAGAATGGTCGGTGTTAGACCAATGGTTTAGAGTCAGATCTAGCGAGGCGAGAGACTCACGTATTGTAGTTGTTGAAATAAAAGAATCAGACATCAGTGAATTGGGACAATGGCCCATGTCTGACGGCACTATGGCAGAACTGTTGCTCGAGATTAAACAACAGCAGCCTAGGGTTATTGGTCTAGATCTATATCGCGATCTCAAACAGGGAACACTAACAGAACAAAAGCAATTAGATCGGGTTTTTCGCACCACCCCCAACATTATTGGTGTAGAAAAAGCTATTGGCGAAGAAGTTAAGCCATCTCCTATCTTAGAAGAGCTTGGTCAGATAGCGATGGCCGATCTTGTTTTGGATTCTGATGGTAAAGTTCGTCGAGCATTAATCTTAGCTGGATTTGAAAATGGCGAAGTTGGTTTTAATTTGGGAGCTTTAACGGCTTTTATCTATTTAGAGCAAGATAATATTTTGCTGGAAGATGGTATCGAACCCAGAGAAAAAACCTTGGGTCAGACGAAAATATCGGCTTTGAAGAGTAACTTTGGCGGATATATCAATGCGGACACGGCTGGGTTTCAAACTCTAATTAATTATCGTGGTGGAGAGGATAGCTTTGTTCATACTTCCATGACAGATGTTTTACAGGGAAATATTCCCGATGACATTTTTCGCGATCGCATTGTCTTAATTGGTGCGACTGCTCCTAGCCTAAATGACTTTTTCTATACTCCCTATAGTTCTCGTTCTCAAGCAACTAAAAGAATGCCAGAAGTATATGTACATGCTAATGTTGCTAGCCAAATAGTCTCTATGGCTGTCGATGGACGCAAAGCGATCGTCAGCATTTCTGAGGCTGGGGAATGGCTTTGGATTTTGGGCTGGTCTTTTGTCGGTGGTGGTTTGAGCTTAGTTTTATTGCAAATAAATCTTCTGCAAAAAGATTCTTTCCATTCAATTAAACTAACAGCTTTGGTAATTGCGCTTCCTGTAGGAATCTTGCTTACTAGCAGTTATCTCCTGTTCTTGGCAGGTTACTGGCTGCCAACTATTGCACCTTTGATTGGTTTGGTGGGTGCAAACCTAGCGGTCACAGGCTATTATTATCAAAATCAAAAACGAATTGCCTTTACCGATGGTCTAACTAAAATTGCCAACCGCCGTTTTTTCGATCATTTTATAGAGCAACAATGGTCAAAATGCCAGCGAGAAGAGCAAGATTTAGCGATAATTCTCTGTGATGTAGACTTCTTTAAAGTTTACAACGACACCTATGGGCATCAGGAAGGGGATAGCTGCTTACAAAAAGTAGCCCTGGCGCTCAGTAATTCTGTACGCGGAAATGATTTAGCTGCTCGCTATGGTGGAGAGGAATTTGTCATCGTCCTGCCAGACAGCAACACAGAAACCGCAAATATAGTTGCCAAGAGGATTCGCTCGAAGCTCAAGGAAATGCAAATCCCTCATGAGGGTTCAAAAGCCAGTGAATACGTCAGTATTAGCATGGGTATTTCTAGCGTTCGCCATAGTAATTCAATTTCGCCTCAAGAATTAATCGAGGCAGCCGATAGAGCATTATACAAAGCGAAAGAACAGGGACGCGATCGCGCCGTGATTAGCGATCGGCAAAAATAGACTTTAACCCGAACTCAAATTAATTATGTATCTACGATCTTTGGTTGCGCCACCAGCCACGGACTAGCCGAATTTCTGCATAGCTATATTCATCTCCCAAAGCTTCTTTAATAGTTTTTAGCGTTAATTCTCCAACCCGTTCAATTGTTTTAATAATTGCCTGCTGTTTACCTGCTGTAACTAATTTATTTATCGCAACTGGCTGATTCATTTCCATTAACTCACTCAAGTGATTATTAATCGTACTAACCGAAAAATCTCGCTCTTGAGCTATTTCGGCGATGCTTAACCCCTGTTGGTGGAGTTGCAGGGTAGTCATTTGACTTTTAGAAGGAAGGCTGGTGGGTAGCTGATGCAGTTCGTTGAATTCGAGAATTTCAGAAATAAAGCGATCGCCATACTGTTGAGCTTTGTATTCATTGACTCCTGAAAGATTGCCAAACTCGGTGATATTTTTGGGACGTAGCTGCGCCATTAATTTAAGGCTAGAATCGGCAAAAATCATATAGGGAGCGAGAGAATTGCGATCGGCAATTTGCTTTCTGAGCTTACGCAGCTTTTCAAACAATAATTCAGCTTCAGCTTTGCGCGGATTATAGGCTGCTTTCGTTTTATTGGGGGACTTATCGATGGCAATTTCGACCTTTAGCTCACCTCGAAAAACTTGCCAACTACGTTTGTTTAGCTTTAATACGGGATAGCCATCGGTAGTTTGCCCAACCAAGCCTTGATGCACCAGGCTTCGTCCCAGCATCCGCCATTCATCGGCAGTTCGTCCTTTACCAATGCCGTAGGTGGACACGAGATGATGTCCGTACTGATGAATTTTTTGTTTACGAGAGCCAATCAACACATCAACAATATGATTTGTACCAAACTTTTCCTGACAGCGAGCTACACAGGAGAGAAACTTTTGTGCTTCAATAGTCCAGTCTTCAATCGGCTTAGGATAGAGACAGTTATCACATTTTCCGCAGTCACCAGCATACCGCTCGCCAAAATAGCGCAGGATAATTTTACGCCGACAGTCGTTTCCCTCTGCATAGTCAATTACCTGGCGTAGCTGCTGTTTGGCTATTCTTTGTTCGTTCGGATCGGACTTCTGATTAATTAGAAATTCAACTTTCTTATAATCACCCAGGCTAAAAAATAAAGTCGATTTAGACGATTCGCCATCTCTTCCCGCTCGACCAGATTCTTGATAAAAGCTCTCCAAACTGCGGGGTAGATCGTAGTGAAAGACAAATCTTACATCTGGTTTATCAATACCCATACCAAAAGCAACGGTAGCGACAATTACCCGCACATCATCCCGTAGAAAACTAGTTTGGTTATGACTCCTTTCTGCTGGGGAAAGTCTGGCGTGATAGGGTAATGCATCTATACCATCGTGCTTGAGCCTAGTAGCAACCGTATCGACACTTTTTCGGCTCAGGCAATAAACAATCCCCGATCCAGATTCGTTGCGAATTTCCCGTAGTAATTTGGCATAAATATTGCGGTCTTTAGGCTGGATCTCATAATAAATATTGCTGCGATCGAAACTAGCTACATGAATATCTGGCGATCGCAAATTTAGCCGATTGACAATATCCTGTCTTACCCGCTTCGTAGCAGTTGCAGTAAGTGCCTGGATCGGAATCTGTGGATAGCGCTGGCGAATCTGACCTAGACGACTATACTCAGGACGAAAATCGTGTCCCCATTCCGAGACACAGTGCGCTTCATCAACAGCGATCGCACCTATACCTACATCTCTATGCACCCGATCCAAAAAGAGGGCAAATCGTTCATTCAAAAGCCGTTCGGGAGCAACGTAAAGTAGCTTAACCCGATTTTTGAGAATTGCTATCTGTCGCGATCGCCGTTCTTCATACTCCAGGCTACTATTAAGAAAGGTAGCATTGATTCCATTGTCTTGTAAGGCATCCACCTGATCCTGCATCAAAGCAATTAGAGGCGAAACCACAATTGTCAAACCCTTTCTGAGTAAAGCAGGTAGCTGGAAACAAAGCGACTTCCCCCCGCCTGTAGGCATAATCGTCAGCAGATCCTTATTTTGCAAGGCTGCTTCAATAATCTTTTTTTGCCCTGGACGAAAAGTATCGTGTCCAAAATAATGCTTTAAGGAGTCCTCCAATGAGGTAAAAGTCAACATAGCCAAATCGCAGGATATCTATTCTCTTACAGGCTATTGTAAAAGCGAATGGTTATTTATCTTCGCGATCGGAGTTTTAAATATTTCACCTGTGGCAAAATTGATGAGTTATCGAAGAGCGATCGCTTTTTTGAAGTGGAGAATTAATTATTGATGTTATGTAGAGACGCGAATTCCACAAACGTCCTATTGCTAACATCAGTTAATCAGCAAGATCCCAATTAAAACCCTCTTCGATCAGAGTTCCATCGATAAATTCTTGTAGAGTATCTGCCATCAACTGTTGTTCGCTGATGCGGGGATGACCAGGAGTTACCTGTTCGTGAATTAAAGAAAAGACTCGCTTGTCGTTATTTTCCTGACGATATTCAGCGATCGCTTCGGTTAAATATCCATCCCATTCGCGATTGTGATACATATTAGGAAACATACCGATAAAATAAGCATTCGGGTGTTGCGATCGCAAATTGGCAATAAACTGCTTATAACGATCTTTCCATTCTGCTGCGGTCATGTCTTCGCCGAGTTTAATCGTGGCAGAATCATTTTGACCCAAAGCTACAATTACCAAATCTGGTTGATAGTTGTTGAAGTCCCAGGTAGCTGCATCATCCAACGGCGCTATCCTGTTGTAAAAGGCTTCCATACCCGTACCGCGATGCCAAAAACCATAGCCGTCGATTAAGGATGCGCCTGACTGCGCGATGAGAGCAAGATCGGCATCATAATTCCTGGCTAAAACGGAAGCGTAACTATAATAGCCATTAGAATAAACATCATTATTGCCGTCTGGATCTTGGACTCCAGTTTGCTCGTATTCCGTTGCTGCACCCGCAGAAATAGAGTCGCCATAAACTTCTATCTTTCTGTTTGAAAGAGGAGTTGCAGGCAATAATTCTCCGTCAGTGATAATACCGTGTAGTTGAAAATGTCCCGTTACAAAATCATTACGCTTGACTATAGTTGCGCGGTGAGGCTTGTTTTCTAAATCGGTGGCGATGTCGTAAACAAGTGGCTTACCCCAGTTACCCTCTAGCTTAATAGTGACAGGTTTGGGGTTATCATCTAAGTAAATATCGAGATAGTTTTTATCACCCCAATTATGTTCCGATAGTTCGATCTTTAAACTAGTACCAGTAAAGTTAAATTCTGTGGCTGTCCCTGGATAGCTAAAGATTGGCGCTTGGGGATCTTTCCAGTTAACTCGACCTGGATATTTAAGATTATTGCGCTCGGGAATTATTTTCTGTTCCTGAGTTTGGGGAATTTCCGCAGCAATTAAACGATCGTTATTTAGCCGTGAGCTATTAGCTTGTGACACTAATACAGTTTCTTCTACATCGACGATTTGGCGATCGATACTGGCTGCATTTAATAACCCTAATAATTCCCACATATTATCACCACGAATACTATTAATATATTTGAATTATATTATATTACAAAAATAAATGCTTTGAGTGCAGTTACATACTGCTAGATAAAGCTAGTCGATCGCTAAGATAAAAGATAATACTTTAATTGTCTAATCGTTATCATGCCAACAACAAAAACCAACCCGTATCTTGATGGTAATTTTGCACCAGTAGATCGAGAAATCACCGCCCAGACGCTACAGGTAATTGGAGAATTACCCGCAGATTTATCGGGAATGTTTTTACGCAACGGACCTAATCCCCAATACTCACCTCTAGGTCAGTATCACTGGTTTGATGGTGATGGCATGTTACACGGCGTTCGGATTCATAATGGTCGAGCAGAATATCAAAACCGTTATGTACGTACAAAAGGATGGCAGATCGAACATGAGGCAGGAAAAGCAGTCTGGAGTGGTTTGTTAGAACCCCCACAAATGGATAATCCTCATGGTCCTACTAAAAATACGGCTAATACGGCTTTGGTCTGGCACGCTGGACAAATGTTGGCAACCTGGGAGGGAGGTGCGCCTTATGCAATAGATCTGACAACCTTAGATACCGCTGGCGAGTATACCTATAATGGCAAATTAGCATCTTCTTTTACTGCCCATCCTAAGATCGATCCGATAACGGGAGAAATGATGTTTTTCGGTTACTCTTTTGCTCCACCTTACCTACAGTATGGAGTGGTTTCATCGAAAGGGGAACTATTGCGAACTGTACCTATCGAGCTACCAATGGCGGTAATGATGCATGATTTTGCGATTACCGAGAACCATACTATTTTTATGGATTTACCCCTAACTTTTAGTCCAGCAAGGATGCAAGAGGGAAAACCGCCGTTAATGTTTGAGAGTAACAGACCTAGCCGTTTTGGTATTGTTCCCCGTCACGGTGATAATAGCGACATTCGTTGGTTTGAAACTCCTGCTTGCTATGTTTTTCATACTTTAAATGCTTACGAAGAAGGAGATGAAGTGGTGTTGATAGCTTGTCGCATGAATTCTACTAACGTATTGATGTCTGAATCGGCATCTGCTCCAGAAGACAGTATACCAAGATTGCATCAATGGCGTTTTAACCTCAATACTGGAACTGTCAAAGAAACCAAAATCGATTCTGTTGCTTCAGATTTCCCCCGTATTAATGATAACTTTTTGGGAAGACAAACCCGCTATGGCTATGCAGGCAGGATGGCACAAGGTTCTATGCCTTTATTTGACGGTGTAATCAAGTATGACTTGAATACTAATAAATCTCAAACCCATGAATTTGAATCGGGATGTTACGGTGGCGAAGCGGTATTTGCACCACATCCAGATGGCAAAGATGAAGATGAAGGCTGGTTGATTACCTTCGTTCACAATAGTGAGGAAGAAACCTCTGAGTTGGTGGTAATTGATGCCCAAGATGTCGCATCTGAACCTGTAGCGCGGGTGTTGATTCCCCAACGTGTACCCTACGGTTTTCATGGTGCTTGGATTGGCGAAGCACAGCTTAATTTTTAGGTTCTTTCTTTTAATATTCTTGCGATCGCATTTCTCTACACTTTTTAGAATAAAGCGATCGCTATTCGTAACACAATAAAATATGAGTTTTATAAATATTTTAAGCTCTCATAACAAAAATATAATTAGATATAGCTGGCAATTTCCTGTTTGCTTCAATCTATCGGTCTAATCAACACACACAATGAGTATGTCAAAATCAAAAAAAGTTATAGTTATTGGCGCAGGTTGGGCTGGTTTAGGGGCGACATCCCATTTAGCCGAGCAAGGTTATGATGTTACTCTTTTGGAGGCAGCACCATATCCAGGGGGTTTGGTAGCGGGTTGGAAAACTCCTGGAGGTAAGTCGGTTGAGGGAGGAATTCACGGTTTTTGGTATCCTTACCGCAATATTTTTAGCAAGGTCAAACAACTGAATCTCGATCCTTTTACTCGCTTTACCCGTTCGTCGCAATATTCTCCTGCGGGTTTGGAGGTAGAATCACCTATTTTTCAGGATGAGCCTCGTTTACCTTCTCCTTTAGGCACATTTGTCTATACTAATTTTAAACGTTTGCCTTTGAGCGATCGCCTTTCTGCTTTACCTCTCCTCTATTCGGTAATTGATTTTGATAATTCTGATGAGGCTTGGCAACGCTACGATAAAATGACCGCCAGGGAATTATTTAAGCAGTATGGAGTGTCGGAAAGACTATACAAGGAGTCCTTTGAGCCGATGCTACTGGTGGGTTTATTTGCCCCAGGAGAACAATGCTCCGCAGCAGCAGCCTTGGGAATGCTCTACTATTTCATTTTGGCGCATCAGCCTGACTTTGATGTGGTCTGGTGTCGCGGTACTGTGGGCGAAAAGATCTTCAAACCCTGGATCGAGGAAATTGAAAAGGCTGGCGGGCGAGTCTTAACCAACAAACGAGTTAGTGATATTGCGATCGACGATGCTGGAAAAGCGATAGGGGTAAAATGTGGCGACGAATTTTTTGCTGCCGATGCAATTATTTCTAGCGTCAGCATTACGGGAATGAAAAAGATTGTAGAAAGCAGCAGCACCCTTAATAATTATGCTCAGTTCCGTAACTTGGCTAATTTAAAAGGTATCGATGTTTTAGCTACCCGTTTATGGTTCGATCGCAAAATCAATATACCCCTACCTTCTAATGCTTGCTTTGGCTTCGATACTACTACTGGCTGGACATTTTTCGACCTCAACGATCTTCATGATGAATACCACGACGAACCAAATACTGTCATTGAGGCAGATTTTTATCATGCTAACCAACTGTTATCAATGAGCGACGAACAAATTATTGAGAAAGTACATCGCGATCTTACTACCTGCATCTCGGGTTTTGGTGCAGCCAAGGTTACAGACAGCAGTGTTATTCGCGTCAAAGAAGGTGTCACTCACTTTTTCCCTGGTAGTTATCAAAATTTACTCTCGGCTAAAACCGATATTCCCAATCTATACATGAGTGGAGATTGGATTGTCACCCGTCATGGCTCTTGGTCGCAAGAGAAAGCCTATGTTACGGGTTTAGAAGCTGCAAATCTGATTATTAAAGAGTTTGGCATGGGTAGTTCGGCAAATATTCTTGCCATCGAAGCCGACGAACCTCATATCCAAGTAGCTAGAACTATTAATAAAACTGTCAGAGATTGGACTCAGTTTTTGCCTAATTATTGGTAATTTTGGCAACTATTTTCGAGTACATAGTTAAAGGGTCACATCGGTACTTAAGCTTTTAATATCAATGTTTTTTTTATCGCGTTCAAAAACTCTCAGAGGTTCGCATTTCTCTACACTTTCAATGATAAAGCGATCGCAGTTATAGTCTCTATCCTTTTTAGTCAATAGATTTCAAAGCCGATCTTTGAAAACTGATTTATTCTTACTTCTATCGATTATCGATCGAATCTACTACCTATCAAAATCCTAAATCTGCTTTCGCAATCTCCGCTGCTGCATATACTTCTTCGTTGGGCATTTCTTCCCAATCGGTGCAGCCAATCTCACGGTAGAATTGAGCGTCATAAGCGCGAGTACGAACTACGACAGGCATGGGTACGGCATGACCGAGAAGTAGCGCCTGCTGTTTGGAATCGAGTTTAGCCAGGACAGATTTTAGGTTTGCGCCACCAGACACCCCTGTAAAGATCGCCTCAATATCTTTTTCGTCGTTAAGCAAGCAGGTAACGCGAGTACCAATTTGGGACATGACCTCATTATCGATTCCCGATGGACGCTGATCGACTACTAGCAGACTAACAAAGTATTTTCTCATCTCACGGGCGATCGTACCAAAGATCGTTTGATGAACGATGCTAGAGTCGAGGAAACGGTGTGCCTCTTCAATGGTAATTACTAGCTGATTCGGTTTGTCTAAAGGATTCTTGGTTTGTAGAAAATGATCTGCTTGTTTGACATAGCTGCTGTGAATGCGACGGGTAATCATGTTGGTTGCCAGCATATAGGACAGCATATTCGACTGAGAACCAAATTCGATGATGACGCTTTTCCCCGCAGCTAAGTCTTGAATTAGCTGATCGATATAGTTATGGGGACATGCCGAACGAATATATTTTAGAGTATCGAAACGCTGTAGCTTACGCTGCAAGGATGAGATCGAACCCGCATGTCCTTTTTGTTCGCAGAATAGTTTGATATCTTCGTTGGTCATTTGCAGCAGGCGCATGATCCAATTTCTGCCGTATTCATTATAAAGAATGTTGGCGTTGTCCATTGCTGCTTCGGACAAGCCTAATTCGGCAGAGACAAGCTTGAGATCGGCAATCTCGATCTGATCGTAGCTGAGATAGAGTTCTTGAGCATCTCTAACCCCACGACGTTTAGTAGATTCGGGATCGAGGGTATACATAACCACCTTACCAGGGAAAAGCTGGCGTAAGCCTTTAACCGTGCTGACCTCTTTGCCCTCCTTCATTGCCTCCCAGCCATACTCGGAGTGCATATCGAACATCAGGTTTACTGCTGCATCCTTGCGGATAATTCCCGATAACAATAAACGTGTCAGGAATGATTTACCCGTACCAGACTTCCCAAAAATACCGTTACTTCTTTCTACAAAGCGGTCTAAGTCCATACAGACAGGCACGTCCATATCTAATGGTCGTCCGACAGAGAAGTTACGACGGAAAGGATCGTCTTCCCAACCAAACACACTGCGGAAATCATGCTCTGTCGCTTCGTATACCTGACTAAAGTGGGCGGGAATTGTTTTAACAGGCAGCAATTCCATATCGGCACTAGTATTAGCCTGCATCGAACTCAAACTAGTATTGACATCCAAATCTGGATCGATCGGTAAACTAGGGACATCGCTGTTAGTAGCCGTGGGGGTAAACATCAGCATGGGAGACAGCGCCACCGTCCCATAAGTCCCGCTACCCGCCAGCACGTCTCGTAAAAAGGTATCCTCAATAGGGGGAGGATTGGCAATTATGCGATCGCTAGAACAGCCAAGAGAGACATCGGTAAGCAAGCAAAAGAAGCGCGATCTCGTCCCCTGCACGACCAGAAATTTACCCACTCGCATATCTTCTACGGATACGTCGGGGTGTAACCTTATTTCTAAACCTTTGGTTAAAGAACCTTGAATTACAGAACCTAAAGGAAGTTGATTCATAGGATGTTAGTTCTCAGATTGTGGTTGAGATGTAGAGCCAAATGCTTTTTTTGCCGATACGCAGGGTTTTTCTGCTAACTTACCCATATTCCGCTAATTTTAGCCGATTTAATTTTTAATATCTTATCAAATTAAAATAAAGAGTTATTATGGCAAGTACTAAAGAACTAATCTTACCGCAAATGGGCTGCGGGACATGGGCGTGGGGTAATCGTCTGCTGTGGGGATATAACGAAAGTATGGATACTCAGCTACAAGAGGTGTTCGATCTCTGCGTTAGCAACGGGATAACTTTGTTTGATACGGGTGATTCTTACGGTACGGGGAAACTAAACGGACAGAGTGAAAAGCTTTTAGGGAAATTCGATCGCGAATATACAGAAGTGAATAAAGATAATATTTGCCTCGCAACCAAACTAGCAGCCTATCCCTGGCGCTTGTCCCGTAAGTCAATGGTCAAAGCAGCATCAGCCTCGATCGCACGTCTGGGAAGAGTAGATCTGGCACAGATGCACTGGTCAACGGCAAACTATTTTCCCTGGCAAGAGGAGCAATTATTAGATGGGTTAGGGGATTTATACGAACAGGGGTTAGTCAAGGGGATCGGACTATCTAATTACGGGACGAAAAGGTTAAGAAGAATTCATGCTAAATTTAGCCGTCGCACTATTCCGATTAAAACCCTTCAGGTGCAATATTCCCTCTTATCTACCTATCCCGTCACCGAACTCGGCATCAAAGAAACCTGTGACGAGTTGGGAATCAAGTTAATTGCCTATAGTCCGCTATGTTTGGGTATCCTGACAGGTAAATATAGCGATCGCAGTACCTATCCTAAAGGTTTACGAGGTTTACTTTTTAAAAGACTCGTCCCTGAAGCAAAACCACTCTTGGACTGTGTAAGTGCGATCGCAGAATCTCGCAAGAAGACAATGGCGCAGGTAGCAATCAACTGGTGCATCGCTAAGGGTGCAATTCCTATTCCTGGAGCAAAAAATATTAAACAGGCGCAGGATAATATTGCAGCCAAAGATTGGCTATTAGATGCAGGAGAGATAGAAGAATTAGACCGCGCAGCAGCAGGAGTAGATAAACCGATGGTGCAAAATATTTTTCAAACTCGTTGATTCGGAATAAGCTCTACGCTCTACGCTCTAGGCTGCAAGCTGCAAGCTATTAATAGCTTATGAAAATCAGGAAGAAGAAGGAGACTGTGTTTTGGCAGGTAACTTGATTCCCAAACTTTGGAAATAGGCGATGCCAACTGCAAATAGGAAAGAGAAATATGCCACTACCTGTCCCAAATATAAAGTCTGTCGATAGCCAAACAAAGCTTTGAGCAAAATACCTGGAAACTCTTTGTCGGGTAACAGACTAGAACCATTCCAAATGCGATCGCCTAAAATACAGGAGTCACCCGCAAAACAGAAGTTGGATATGGATAGCTGGGACATCAAACCCAATGCTGCATCGAAATGCTTGAGCGCACCCATAACTAAACCACCGACAATCAATAGCAAGAATATCCCCATAACCTGAAAGAAGAGGCGGATATTAATGCGTGCTCCCAGGGAAAATAGGGCAATGCCCATCATAGCTGCTAAAGATAGACCCGCGATCGCTCCCAAAGCTGCTAGACCCCAATCCTGCTGAAATTTTGCCAGAATAAACAGTACCGTCTCAAAACCCTCTCGCACGACCGCAATAAAAATCAAGAGAAATACGGCTTTACCCGAATTTTCGTTGCCCAATGCCGAAGTAATCGACCCCTCGATTTCCCCTTTGAGAGATTTTGCCTGTTTTGTCATCCAGACCAGCATCCAGCTCAACATAGCGATCGCCACTACCCCAAAGATACCCTCCAGCAGTTGCTTGACCACAGGCGCATAAATCCCTCCCGCAGTCTCTACCCCCGCCACGACACCACTTAAGAGAAAGCCGACGGCAACACTAGCCAGTATTCCTGCAGCTATACCCAGATAAACCCACCGATATAGTTGAGTTTGACCCGCCTTCTTCAGACAAGCCATAACAATACCGACAACCAAGGCAGCCTCAAATCCTTCCCGTAAAGTTACAAAAAAAGTTGGTAATGCAGCAGTAAAGTCCATAGGTTTTTAGCAGATATACAAATATTTCTGTAGGCTATGTTTTATCTAGAGAATCAATTAAAAACGAGTTTCCAAAACCAGGTAACGGTAAAGAAGGTAATCGCAGCGAATCCTAAAACAATTAGGGTTAGCAGCAAAACTAAACCAAAAATAAATAAGGCATCACCTTTACCCGATTCGGCAGTGTCGAGATGTTTTTCCAATAGTTCAATGTTTTTGACGTTGGACTTCCAGCCTAGATCGAATAAATCCCCTATTATAGGCACTGTACCCGCAAAGGAGTCGATCAAAATATTACCGACCATCTTATAGAGAATATCTCGTGGAATACCCATACGAGCTGCTTCGACGACGATATAGGCAGAAATTCCACCAGTCAGGGTATCTCCACCTCCAGGAAGCAGACCTAAAATTGGATCTAAGCCAAAACTAATTTTCGTCCCAGGAATAGTAATAGCATTATCCAGCAGCTTGCTAACCCGACGCAGTTTACCAAGCTTACTAATCTGCTTCGCAGGTTGAGGTGTTTTCATAAAAGATACCGATGACTTCCCTTTAGTTTAGTCAGCCGATCGAGTATTGCGATCGCCCAACGGATAGAAAAATACGATCGGGTTTCTAAAACTGGTGGGTACGAACCTATTTTTAGAGCGGGATTTTTCAGCTATTCTCTTGCCCACCCAAGATTAATTTACTCGCCCAGTAAGTCTGCTAGTGCCAAGCGAATTTGTTCGACCCGACGGCGGTTTACTCCCAAATCTGATTCTCCGACTCTCGAAGCAGATCTAACCTGAATCACGTTTTCATCTTCAGGAAAATAGAATTCCGCATCATCGACAAACTTAAAAATACGGCTGGTAGACTCAGTGCGAATATAGTCTCCCGTATCTTCAATAACTTCGGTGCGGGGGACGACGGACAATACTTTTAGTAGGGCATCTTTAACGGCATTGCGATCGCCATTATAAGCAATTGGATCGACGCTGTGTTCTTCGTCACCATCTTGACTGACAACACAGTTGGGCGAACTAGGACAGGGTTCAAAGCTACCGTTGTTTAGACCAACGGCAGCCATTGCAGGACTAACAGGTATCAAACTAAACGAGAGGGTAATAATTAAGCCAAAAACGATTGATAAGAAACGAGACATTGCTAATTTATGATAAATGAATACTCTTTTTACTATAAATTGATTTTTAACTTTTATTAAGCACAAAGCTTATTTAGTAGTGCGATCGCAACCAGCAAATTTTGTAATATCTAGCAAACACAGGCGGTGCGCTATCGAAGGACAAAAGTAGGTTAACATTCTATGGGAATTCTTACATGACATAGTCTATGCCCACGGTTGAAATTATTGGATTAGGAAGATCGGGAATTGCTGCTGCTAGATTACTCAACCAAGATGGCTGGCAGGTAACGTTAGTAGATTCGGCAACAGAATCACAGATCGCCTCAAGAGCAAACGCAGAACAGCTACAGTTATCCCAGCAACAGCTCGAACAGGAAGGAATAAGAGTCAAGCTCAATAGTCGAGTTTTAGAAGCAGGATCGCCAGAATTAATCATTGTTAGTCCAGGAGTTCCCTGGGATATCGAAGCTTTAGAGACAGCTAGAACTCAGAAGGTAAAGACGATTGGTGAGATTGAACTAGCTTGGCGCTATCTCAAGCAAATTCCTTGGGTGGGGATTACTGGTACAAATGGCAAAACGACGACGACTGCTTTAGTTGCTGCTATCTTTCAGAGTGCCGGCTTGAACGCTCCCGCCTGTGGCAATATTGGTGATGCAGCCTGCGAATTAGCAGTACAGAATCTCGATCGCACTGATAAGAGTTTTGATTGGATTATTGCCGAATTAAGTAGCTATCAGATCGAATCCTCTGTAGAGTTAGCACCCCAAATTGGTATTTTTACCACACTGACTCCAGATCATCTAAGTCGTCACTACACTTTAGATAATTATTTTCAGATTAAAGCCTCATTGATTCGTCGCTGTAAGCACAAGATTATCAATGGCGACGATCGCTATTTACAAACTGCTGCCTTAGATTTAGGCTCAGATCTAGTTTGGACCAGTACCAAAGGCAAAAATATTTTGGGTAATCTCCGTCAGGTTGAGGTTTATATTGAAGACGGTTGGATTGTGGCATTTGGCGAACGGATTGCCCCAATATCTTTGTTTAGAATGCCAGGAGAACACAACTTACAAAATCTCTTGGTAGCCGTAGCAGCAGCCAAGATAGCGGGGATTGAAAAAGAAGCGATCGCTCAGGCAATAACTACTTTTTCTGGGGTAAAACACCGCTTAGAACATATCCGCACCTATCAAGGAATCGAGCTAATCAACGACAGTAAGGCAACAAACTACGATGCAGCCGAAGTTGGTTTAAATTCCGTCACTGCGCCAGCTATTTTGATTGCGGGAGGTCAGGGCAAAACAGGAGACGATACAGCCTGGATCGATAGTATTAAAGCCAATGCAGCCTTTGTCCTGCTGATTGGGGAAGCTGCCCCCGTTTTTGCCGAAAGACTGCGCGATCGCAACTATCATAATTATAAAATTGTTGAGACGCTAGAAAACGCCGTAACTCAGAGCATTCCCCTGGCGCAGAAATACCAGGCAAAGGTAGTCTTACTTTCTCCCGCCTGTGCCAGCTTCGATCGCTATCTTAGTTTTGAAGCTAGAGGCGAACACTTTCGACAGCTATGTCAGGAATTGTAGCCGTACACAATTAGATTAGACGATGAGATCGATTGGCTTGTAGGTAGTAGGTAGTATTTAGGGAATCACTTAGAATTCTATAGTAGCCAATTAAATATCTTAACCATGCTCTGTATCCAAGAACTACTCAAGATAGAGCTATTTCAAAAGTTATCTGAGGATCGCTTAAGCTGGATTTGCGATCGCGCGACTCATTTTGAATTGTCGAAGGGAAAAACTTTAGTCAAAGAAGGAGGTACTCACCGAGGCTTTTTTATTTTAACCTCTGGCAGCATTGGCATTACTCGCACCAGTGAGGGGGTGGAAATGCCTATTGGACAACATAATGCGCTTTCATTTTTTGGCGAAATTCAAATTATGACGGACGATCTAGTCCCCGTAACCCTACGAGCTTCAACTGACTGCGAGATTCATGAAATTTCTGCCCAAGACTTTTTAGAACTAGTTCATCAATGTCGAGACTTTGAGCGCACTGTTTTCAAAACAATTCAGCAAAGAGTGATGGGTTTGCAGTCATTTATTCAAAATCGAGAAAAAATGGCAGCTTTAGGGACTCTCTCGGCGGGTTTGGCTCACGAACTCAATAATCCTGCTGCTGCTGTCGTGCGATCGCTCAAGGATATTACCCCAGCCATGCTAGAACTACAACACATGAATTTGGTCTATGGACAGCGCAACGTTGATGAATCCCATACTGCTCAATGGCTAAAGCTCAGAGATGACGGTTACGACTTTATTGTCCAGAATCATGCCGATCCTCTGGCAATGATGGATCGCGAAGACGCAATTTTAGGCTGGTTAGAAAACTATGGGGTGGCAGACGCTTGGAAACTATCCGAACCCTTAGCAGCAGGGAATGTCAAACCAGAGTCATTAGAACCCCTAGTCGAACGTTGGCGTGAAGATCCAACCGAACTAAAAGACATAGGTTTACGCTGGCTGGCTTTGTCTTTTGAGGTAATGACCATGATTCAGTCTGGCTTGCGCGGTGCAGAAAGAGTCTCCGATCTAGTCCAGTCGATGCGTTCCTATTCTCATCTCGATCGAGGGGCAAAACAAGAGGTGGATATACATCAGGGCATCGAAGACACTATTAAATTGCTGTCCCACAAGCTGAAACAGGGAGTTAAAGTCAAACGCACCTACGATCGCAATTTACCCCAAATACTTGCTTTTGGTAGCGAATTAAATCAGGTATGGACAAATCTGATCGACAACAGCATTCAGGCGATGGCAGAGAAAGGCAACCTAGAGATTATTACTGAAGGCAAAAGCGATCGCATTGCTATAAGAGTTATCGATTCGGGAACGGGTATTCCCCCAGAAATTAAGTCCCGTATCTTTGAACCGTTTTTCACCACCAAATCCGTCGGCGAAGGATCTGGTTTGGGCTTAGACAACGTACGGCGCATTGTCGAGAATCGTCACCGTGGTTCGATTACTGTCGATTCAGAACCAGGAAGAACCTGTTTTAATATTTGCCTGCCAGTTGATATTTGTAACGTTTAGTCTGGGTTTTGATAATTGCGATCGCATTCTCAAGGCAAGTCAAATTACCGCAACATCTATTTAAACTGAATTTAGATTATTATTCATTTGCGATCGCAGTATCAATCCTATATCAAGTTTAAAGATCGCTCTTTATCGGCAACAACTATATGGCGAAATAGTTTTACAGCTAGTAGATTAGGTTTCACTTCGTTCTACCCAACAGCAAAAACCCTATAAATGTACAATATCATCGAGCAAGATTTATAGGAATAGGTTACTTCTGTGTCGTACAGAACAAGCTGTTTGCGATCGCGATTGGGGCGAGACATCAGTTGTTTTTGATTCTTCAATTGGTATGAAGTAATATGCGTTGGGTTTCGTTCCTCTACCCAACCTACAGATAAAAAATATAAGAATGACTTCAATATTGGTTCAAGCATTAAATAAAATTTTGTATTGGATGGAATATAGTAATTCGGAACACGCACAGAAGATTAGAGAAGGACTTGTATCTTGTCCAGAATTATCTGCGCAACCAGGACTTGAAAAGGAAATGCTTGAACTTTATGCAGAAGAGATAAATTTTAATCTAACTGAAGAAATTTATGAACTTTATCAGTGGAAAAATGGAATGTTCATGATAGGTGATTCTCCAAATCCTACTTATTTTATTTCTTTTGAATGGGGTTTCTATAACTTTGCAGATAGATTCAGAAGTTTTCCAATATTCAAGGGAGACGATTTATGGTATTTTTGCGTAGAAAGATACAATGAAATATCAGTTGCTTGTTCTGGCTATAGTGGCTCTCAAGGATTTGAACTTCGTAAGTTATTTTCTTCCGTCTATGAGAAACATGGCATAGAAACAGAAGGAAATGTTATTTGGACGTAATTAAATTTCGGTAATCCCAACCCGATCGCTACTGCAACGTATACCGATAAAGCGTTAGGGTAAATAGATATAAAAATATAAGCCACAAGCATATCTATTTACATGACAGACGCAACTATTACCAAAAATCCTTTATTAATTGGCAAGGGACTACCTCCTTTTGATGAAATTAAAGCGGAACAGGTTGTTCCAGCCGTGACTCAACTATTGAAAGAGTTGGCAGAGGGAGTTAGCAAGTTAGAAGAGAATGTTACTCCTACTTGGTCTGGTTTAGTCGAACCCCTAACAGAATTGGAAGAGCGTTTAAGCTGGAGTTGGGGTATTGTCGGACATTTGATGAGCGTCAAGAATAGTCCTGAGTTGCGCGAAGCTTATGAGAAGATGCAGCCAGAGATTATTAAGTTCTACAATCAGCTAAGTCAAAGCAAGCCTTTGTACGAGGCATTCAAGGATATTAAAGACGGCGCGGAGTGGGACAAACTCGAACCCGCACAGCAGCGTATTGTCGAGTCTTCAATTCGCGATTTTGAACTGTCTGGAGTAGGACTTGAGGGTGCGGAGAAAGAGAGATTTAACGAGATTCAGCTAGAGTCAGGCGAACTATCGACTAAGTTTTCTAATAATGTTTTAGATGCAACTAAAGCGTTTAAATTAAAGTTAACGGATAAAAAGGATGTTGATGGTCTACCTCCTAGTGCTTTAGGTTTGATGGCGCAAACTGCAAAGGCTGGTGGCGATGAGAATGCAACTCCAGAAGCAGGTCCTTGGGTAGTAACTTTGGACTATCCTAGCTATGTTCCTTACATGAAATATGCGACCAACCGCGAATTGCGCGAGAAGCTATATAAGGCTTTTGTCTCCCGCGCTTCGAGTGGAGAGTTGGATAATCGCGACAATATCGATCGCATTTTGGCATTGAGAAAAGAGAAAGCGAATATTCTTGGTTTTGCGAACTTTGCCGAACTAAGTTTAGCCCGTAAAATGGCACCAGATGTAGAAGCGGTACAGCAGCTACAGGAAGATCTACGCGGTGCTAGCTACGATGCTGCTATTAAAGAGTTTGAGGAATTAAAAGCTTTTGCTGGACAAGATGACCTGAAAAACTGGGACACTAGTTTTTGGGCAGAGAAGCAAAGAGAAGCTAAATTTAACTTTAATGAGGAAGAACTACGTCCTTATTTCTCGTTACCAAAAGTTTTGTCTGGTTTATTCGGTTTAGCTAACCGTATCTTTGGCATTACTATTACCGCTGCGGATGGACAAGCACCCGTATGGCAAGAGGATGTACGCTACTTCCAGATTAAGGATGAAAACGGAGAAGCGATCGCCTTTTTCTATCTCGATCCCTATTCTCGTCCCGCCGAAAAGCGCGGTGGTGCGTGGATGAATGATTGTGTTGGTCGTGCAAAAATGACCGTTGAGGGTAAAACTGAGACTCGCCTACCCGTAGCCTATTTAACTTGTAATCAGACCCCTCCCGTCGAAGATAAGCCCAGTCTGATGACCTTTGGAGAAGTAACTACCCTATTTCATGAGTTTGGTCACGGTTTACAGCACATGCTCACAACTATCGATCATCCAGGTGCAGCAGGAATTAATAACGTCGAGTGGGATGCGGTAGAATTACCAAGTCAGTTTATGGAAAACTGGTGTTACGATCGCCCTACGCTTTTCGGTATGGCAAAACACTATCAAACTGGCGAAACCTTACCTGAAGAATACTATCAAAAGCTCGTCGCTGCTAAGAACTACATGAGCGGGATGGGAATGCTGCGTCAGCTTCACTTTGGCATGTTAGACATGGAACTCCACTCTAATTATGAACCAGGAGGAGACGAAACTCCTAACGACGTGCGCGATCGCCTAGCGAAAACCACTAGCGTTCTACAGCCAATTCCTGAAGATAATTTTCTCTGCGCCTTTGGTCATATTTTTGCAGGGGGATATGCAGCAGGATATTACAGCTATAAGTGGGCTGAAGTTTTGAGTGCGGATGCCTTTGCTGCTTTTGAAGAGGCTGGACTAGAAGACGAAGAGGCGGTGAGATCCGTGGGTAAACGTTTCAAAGATACGGTGCTTTCTTTAGGCGGTAGTTTGCATCCGATGGAAGTATTTGAATCATTCCGAGGCAGACAGCCAGAAACCGAAGCTTTGCTCAGACACAGTGGTTTAATTAAAGCTGCGTAACAATAGGTTTGGGAAGCAGGGTGCGGACAATTACTTTGCTTTCCAGGCTTTGTAACGGTTTTTGCGTGGCAAGAAAAAAGATAGGTAGCGTTAAGTTATAAAATCAAAATATTCTTCTATAAAGTTAAGCGATGCAGCGCGGTGGGCGGGTTTCCCGACTTAAAGCGACACAGAGGCTTCGCCTCAGAGCCTTCATAAAAGGCGATGGCGCAGAGCGCCGTTCAAGACGCGATAGAACCTTATATTTTTAGAAGTTAGTTTTATATCCGACTGCTACCTATCTTTAGGTTGAACCATACCTAGAGGAAAACTAAGATTGGTCTATCTCTTACTTCCTGCTGAACTGGATCTTTTATGCATAGCTGCCAATCTTGTAACTTTTGTTTACATTTCAGCAGCTAACAGGCAATTTTTCTCAAAACAAAAAGGCGATCGCCTGGGGAGACAATCGCCTTTTTTTGTAGCTTTGTTACTTATCTAGTGCGGATGAAAGGACTTGAACCTTCACGTCCGAAAACGCTAGAACCTAAATCTAGTGCGTCTACCAATTCCGCCACATCCGCAAATTTTGCAACGCTTTTAATGATAGCAGGTATTTTTCAAAAAACCAAGGTAAAAAAATAAGACTCTAGAGAAGATTACAGGATTTTCGTTGGCGATCGAGTTCTGGCTCTTGCCAAGCATAGCTAAAGTGACTGATGGAATTGACTTCTGGATTAGCTTTACGCAAAGATTCGATCTGGGTTTCCAAAGGCAGATGACCCCGATAAACTTTTCCCCAAGCTCCCGCTAGGGCTGGCACAATCTTAGTGTCTGGAGCAGTTTCCAAAACATTGGCGATTTGATTGGTGATACAGTCTGTCTTCTCTTCACATACGCCGTACGCCATCGGATGCCACTCTAAATCCTGGGGAAATTTATTCCAAGCCTGAAGACGAGAATCAAATGCCGTTGTCCCAACTAAACGGTTGGCATCGGGAAAAAATACTGCCCCTGTCGGCAATCCTAAATCTTGGGCTGGTTTAGCTGCAAAAGAAAGAAAATCAACAATGCCTTGAGCAGCATGAGCTACAGAGAAAAACCAGAGGTCGCGGTTGAGCTTAGCTTGACGATCGCTAATTTCTTTTGAGTCCGACAGAGAAGTGCTACCCTGCCATTTTGCCTGGGCTTCTTCGGGAAACTGGCGATCGACAGCTTCAACATCCTGAATTGAGAGCTTACCCGTATCCACAAATCTTTTAATCAAAGCCAGTCCCTTTTTATTGCTGGCTCGGTTATAGAGAGCATTCAGGGAAGATTTGCCGTAGAGCCAAAGATCCTTGACGTTGTGAACATAAGATTGTCCACCAACCCCACGAGGATAGCGGACATAATCAAACAAAATACCGTCTGGCTGACGTTTAAGAACAGCCCGAATCAAATTAGAGTAGTCACTCTTTGCCTGGGGCGAATAGGGATCGATAAAAGCCTGAGAGCGATCGTGTACGTATTCAAGACTATCCTGTCCCGTACCGTTGCGAGCTAGTGCATCCTGGCGGTCTGGACGCTGGGCATAGGTATAGCCAAAATTCATGGTAAACAGCCAGGCATAGACCTTCAAACCTCGCTGGTGTGCCTTATCAATCGTCTGCCGTAATAAATCTACCCGCGCAGCTTCAGCTGACTGGACGACAGGAGTCCAGGGAGTGGGATTATCGTCGGGAGGCAAGAGAACTTGGCTGTCATAAAAAACCTCTAAATGAACCTTGCTATACCCCAAATTAACGATGCCATCCAAGACGCGATCGATCGCGCCAGGAGCTATATCGCAGGGATGGAGACGCAACCAGATCGCCTGTTCTTCAGGCCAGGTTTGACTCCGACAAAGATCTAACATTTCTCGATGTTTCTGAACCGTTGCGGTATATGCAGAAGTATATCCTGCGTCATTTAAAGATGCTTCGAGTAACTGAGCCTTAGCCTCTGCTTGTACGGGTTCAAACTGACAATAAGGACCGCTGGCTGCTTTTGCGGGAGTTGCCATCACCAGACTCGAACAGCTAAAAAATGTAGTGCCTAAGACTTTTAAAACCTTGATGCTGGTCGCCGAGAGCCGTCGCGGGGGAGAGGAAGAGTTCCTGCGAGTCGATCGCCGAATCAATCTTTTATCAAACATAGTGCGTGACTGGCTGAATAATAAAAAACTTTCGATGATTCTCTGCATTCTAATTTTGACCTTTTGTGTCTCTCAATTGCTGGCGATCGCGCATCTTTAAAATAGTAAGTCAACATTCTAACAAGGTCGCTTCAAAATTCAAGTAAACAGGAGAGATGAAGATAGTCAGATTAAGTCGAATTATCTTTTTTCGGTTGCTAAAACGAGGAACTAATTTTAATCTGGTTGTCTGAAGGCAATTGCTAGTAAATCAAAGAGATCGCCCGATAGATTTGCGTTGCCAGGATTAATGAGGTGAAAAAAGCTACAATTTATTAACCGTGGTTAACTTTCAAGTAACCTAACCCATAGCTAAATTTTTGTAGTGGATACCTCCCCAAGCAACTCCGTCAATTTCGATTCTATAGATTCAGCTTTGGCTGATATCAAGGCTGGTCGCTCTATCGTCGTCGTAGATGATGAAAACAGAGAAAACGAGGGCGATCTAATCTGTGCAGCCCAGTTTGCTACCCCCAGCAACATTAACTTTATGGCGGTGGAGGCGAGGGGTTTGATTTGTCTGGCGATGACTGGCGATCGCTTAGATGCCTTAGATCTGCCGTTGATGGTGAGCAAGAATACAGACAGCAATCAGACTGCCTTTACGGTGAGCATTGATGCCTCTCCCAAGCTAGGCGTGACCACGGGAATCTCTGCCGAAGATCGCGCCCGCACGATTCAAGTGGCAATTAACCCTGCTAGCATCCCCGACGATTTGGTGCGTCCAGGACATATTTTTCCCCTCCGCGCTCGTACTGGAGGAGTCCTAAAACGAGCGGGACACACCGAAGCAGGAGTAGACTTAGCGCGATTGGCAGGACTATATCCTGCAGGGGTAATTTGCGAAATTCAAAACCCCAACGGTTCGATGGCGCGACTACCTGAGTTGGTAAAGTATGCCAAAGAACATAATTTGAAGTTGATTAGCATTGCCGATTTGATTAGCTATCGCCTCAAGCACGATCGCTTTGTCTATCGCGAAACTGTCTGTCAGTTTCCCAGCCAGTTTGGGGATTTTCAGATCTACGCTTATCGCAATGCCCTAGATAATACGGAGCATTTGGCGATCGTCAAGGGCGACCCCGCCCAGCTAGCGGACAATCCCGCGATGGTGAGAATGCACTCAGAATGTCTCACGGGAGATTCTTTGGGTTCGATGCGTTGTGACTGTCGAATGCAGCTTCAAGCAGCATTAAAGATGATCGAAGCTCATGGTTTGGGAGTGGTAGTATATCTGCGTCAGGAAGGACGCGGCATTGGTTTAGTAAATAAGCTTAAAGCCTACACGCTGCAAGACATGGGTTTGGATACGGTAGAAGCCAACGAACGTCTGGGGTTTCCCGCAGATCTAAGAGATTACGGCATGGGAGCGCAAATTCTTAACGACCTCAGCGTCAAGCAGATCCGCCTAATTACTAATAATCCTCGCAAGATTGCTGGTTTGAAAGGTTACGGTCTAGAAATAGTCGATCGCCTGCCTCTGTTGATTGAAGCGACGGACTATAACTCCGAGTATTTGGCTACAAAGGCAAAAAAAATGGGGCATTTATTACTGCAGACATATCTAATTACCGTAGCGATTTCTTGGCAAACAGAAGCAGTCATGTCTCCCGAAGCTCGGTATGAAAAACTAGATAAAATCCGCTACCTAGCTAAAACCCATGATTTTTTAGTTCAGGAAGAAGCTCGACCGATTGCGATCGCTCTATTTACCAGCTCCCAAATAATTTTCCACTTAGGTTTCGATCAGTCCGATTTAGCTGCATCAGACTGGTATCAGGATTCTCATCATCCCTACCTATCGGGGGTATTAAAGATTTTGGACGAGCTGACAGACTGGCAAAATATCGATCGCCTAGAGTTTTTGATCGCTCCTGGAAACGACCCAATGTCGAGTCTACAGATCAATCTAGATAGGCAGCAATACCCTTTAAGCAAAAAACCATCTGCTTTGGTATCAGCGATCGCCAGTCAGGTAGTTTATAGTTTCTGTCATCAGAATGATTGATTTACCGATTGATAAGGCTTATTATTCTTAGCAGCCATCCACGGAAACTATAAAATTTTTATCATGATCGATACTCTAGAAGCAGAAAACCTATGGTCACATATTGAGTATCGAACTTTTAAATCTGGTGAATTAATCGACCTGGAAACCGAATTTTATTGGCTTATACAGAGAGGTATGGTTAAGTGTAATACCTGGACAGAAGCAGGAAATCCTATCACTCTTGGCTACTGGGGATTTAACGATCTAGTCGGCAAACCTCTCTCCTTTGTCCATCCCTATCATGTCCAATGTCTGACCAATGTAAAGGCTGGACGCATCCATCTCGAACAGACAGGAAAAATTACCTGTTTGATTCAGCGTCAGGTTCAGCAGACAGAAGAAATTCTTTACATTTTACGCTTGGAAAAAACATACAGTCGTTTACGTCAGATTTTACTCTGGCTCAGTCAAAAGTTTGGTCGAGAGGTAGCCGTTGGCAAATCAATCGATCTGCGACTTACCCATCAAGATTTGGGCGAACTGGTCGGTGCTACTAGAGTAACCATTACCAAATTTATTAATCAGCTCGAACGAGAAGGCTTTCTCAGCCGTCCCCGTAGAAACAGTTTTGTGATACTCAAAGCTGACAGTTCTAATTATCTCCCTCCCTCTGTTTCTGATTAAAAAGATCTGTAAAAATGTGCGTCCCTCCGAAAATCCATATTCTGATAAGATTAGCTACGAAAATTATTGTTCTATTACCCTATGACTTCTCCTCTTGTCAGCATTAAAAACGGTGTAGAAAATTCTCAGCAGCTGGTCATCGATCCTACTAAAAAGCCAACTCTAAAAGGCAAACTTACTATTCCAGGGGACAAATCTATTTCCCATCGTGCCTTAATGCTGGGCGCAATCGCTACAGGGGAAACTACAATCGAAGGTTTATTGTTGGGAGAAGATCCTCGCAGTACAGCAGCCTGTTTTCGGGCTATGGGAGCAAAGATTTCGGAGCTAAATTCTCAGCAAGTTACCGTTATGGGAGTTGGTTTGGGCAATTTACAAGAGCCAATCGACGTTCTCGACGCGGGGAATTCTGGCACGACCATGCGCTTGATGTTGGGTTTATTGGCTTCTCATCCCGATCGCCTATTTACCGTCACGGGAGATAATTCTTTGCGATCGCGTCCGATGTCGAGAGTGGTTAAGCCTTTGACCCAGATGGGTGCGAGCATTTGGGGGCGCAAAGATAATTCCCTCGCACCTCTAGCCGTTAGGGGACAGCAGCTAAAACCCTTCCACTATCATTCGCCAATTGCCTCCGCTCAGGTCAAGTCCTGCGTCTTATTAGCAGGTTTGATGGTAGATGGTCAGACTACAGTTGCCGAACCTGCTTTGTCTCGCGACCATAGTGAAAGAATGTTGCGGGCTTTTGGAGCGACTCTAGAGGTCGATCGCGATACCAATAGCGTTACTCTGACGGGACAGCCTACTTTACGCGGGCAAAAGGTAATTGTGCCTGGAGATATTAGCTCCGCTGCTTTTTGGCTGGTGGCGGGAGCAATTGTGCCTGGCTCGGATTTGCTCATCGAGAACGTTGGTGTTAATCCTACTAGAGTCGGCGTTTTAGAAGCCTTGGAGATGATGGAGGCTGATATTACCCGAATAAACGAACGTACCGTAGCGGGTGAGCCTGTGGCGGACTTAAGGGTCAAACATAGTCAGCTCAAAGCCTGTGAGATTGCGGGAGATTTAATTCCCCGCCTGATTGATGAGATTCCGATTTTGGCTGTAGCAGCAGCTCATGCCGAGGGAACCACGGTAATTAAGGACGCTGCAGAGTTGAGAGTCAAAGAAAGCGATCGCCTGAAGGTGATGGCGACGGAACTGGGCAAAATGGGAGCCAAGATTACCGAACAAGAGTCTGGGCTAGAAATTACTGGCGGCTATGAACTAACGGGGGCGGAGTTAGATAGCTTTACGGATCATCGGATTGCTATGAGTTTAGCGATCGCTGCTCTAACGGCAAAAGGCAAAACTACTATCTATCGTGCGGAGGCTGCTGCAATTTCCTATCCCAATTTTGTAGAAACTCTCCAGGCAGTCTGTCAATAAAACCGCGGTTTATTCGAGACTAAAAACTCGATAATTGAAATGCTTAACCAACAATAAATATCTCAATCGTGAGAAAAGCTGCTTATGTATTAAACTGCACATAGGTGTTGATTAAGCATTACGTTTTTTGGCAAACAAATAAACAAAATAAACTATTTTAAACAAAATTTAGACTGACTAAACCACAACCACGGGGCGCGCTGACTTTAGGGGCGCAATTGCTTTTTGCAAACTAGAGGAACTAAATTTGATTGGTGTACTTTTGTTAAGAGTTGCGTGGGGATCGGAGCAGGGGATCTCTGTCCGACAGTGACTGCAGAGCCAGAAACTACGGCGACTGCTGAGGTGCAGCAGCATCGAATGAGAGCAGCAGGGACAAGAGCTATTGGCATTCATGACTTTTTTACCTTAATCTATTTAAACAAATCGGTTTTAAAACTTAATCTCGTCTTATATATCCAATATAAGCAAGATTTTTTGTAAATGAGAGAATTGTCAAGGTACGCAACATTTTTGTCAAGAAACCTCAAACAATGGGATGGGATCGTGTTGCTTTTGAAAAAAAAATGCTAAACAAACCTGAATAATTAAACGGTTTATGTTTAACCCGCTAATATGTTCCCTCAGCAATAAAAAACGATCTGTATTAGAGATAACCTTATTTTGTTTATTTTCCAGATTGACGAAAAATAATTACCGTACTGTTGCTATAACGAGCAATCGCTTCGGGGATATTGCCCTTAACCACGTTTTGTAATAGTCCCTCGTTGCTAGCTCCCAAGATTACCAACCCATACTTATGGTGTTGGGTTAATTCGATAATCGCTTTGGACACAGAATAATCGGCAATTAGCAGTGGAAAAACGGGACAGTTCATGGCGTTCTTGAGCAGTATTGCTGCCCGTTCGAAATCGGCGCTATACTGTTGAGATTTTTGTCCTGGTTCGGGAAAAGATATTTGGCAGAGCTGTATTTTGGGAGGAATCTGACTCAAACTAGCTAAAGCGGGTAAGACTGACAAAAGTTTGTTAATGCGATCGCCTCCCGTAGTCGGAATCAGCCATTTATGTCGCAAGCGTAGCTGCTGGGGGAATGCATGGGCAGCAGAACCCAGCTTGACGAGCATTAAATCGCAGGGCGCTTGCTGGATCAAAGAATCGACGACGTTGCTAAAAATCGTTTCCATTCCGCTATTTTTACCCTTCCAGCCCATCAGCAGCAGATCGATATGTTCTCTGGTAATTGTTTCTAAGATAGCTTCACTTAGGTCTGTAGCAACACGAATCTGAGTATGGATTGCAATACCTGCTGCTTTGCCCCAGCCCTCTAGTTTTTGCATCACCTCGCGTTCGTCATGAGTAGAGACGCGCGCCTGGGCGGGGTATATGTGTTGGGGAACACTAATTACGCGCAAACATTCGATTTCATATTGATGGTATTTAGCGATCGCCCCTGCAACTGTAATTAGGGATTCAATATGTTCGGGATTGGCTAGGGGTAAGAGAATGCGACCCTTGCCCGTAGCGGGGGAACGGGTTTGGTAGACAGGATAGGATGGTTCTAGTCGAGCTTTGGGCGCACAGTCGTAGTTAAGATGCTTGGCTTCGGCTTTGATAATATCGCTGCGAGTAATAATCCCTAATAATTTACTGCCTTCGGTAACGGGTAGGCGAGATAGCTGATAGCGATTGAGCAGATATAAAACATCTGCCAGGGGCGTTTCGGGGCAGACAGAAATAGGCTGTGAGGTCATGATATCCCGCAGCAGCATGGGGGAAGTTTGATTACTATCTTTGGGGATATCTGATTGCGTGATAATCCCGACTAGCTTGCCATCCTCGACGACGGGAAAACCACGATGGTGCGATCGCGACATAGCTTTGATTAACTCTGGCAAGGGAAGATTACTGGGCAGCGTTTCTACTTTGGGCTGCATCACATCATTTGCAATTAAATCCGCCATAAAATCATGCTGGGGATTGGCTTCTGTTAGATCGATCCCGCTAATCTCCAGCAGGTGTTCGTAGAGAGAACCCTCGGAAACGCTTTCTGCCACAATATAGGCTACGGCGCAGGTAATCATTAGAGGTAATACCAGATTAAAATCTGCCGTCATCTCAAAGACAATTACAATTGCCGTTACGGGTACTCGCACCACCGAAGTAAAAAATGCTCCCATCCCCGCCAGAGCAAAAGTGTAGGGTGACTCAGAACTAATTAGGGCTACTTCTATCAAGCCCACTAAATATCCTAAAGCCGAGCCTAAAACCAGGGCAGGGGCAAATAGTCCTCCTGGCGCACCTGCACTATAGGCTAAGATTGTCAGGCAAAATTGCGTTGCAAAAACTAGGGCTGTGGTCTGCCAAGAAAGCTGTCCTGCAATCAATAATTCTCTCAATCCTGCGTTGTCCTGAAAGAAAGGCGGTAGCCAAGCAACCACCGTCCCCGAAATCAAGCCAGCCAAACCAATGCGGATGGGCATGGCGATGGGTAGGGTGCGACTAAACTTCATGCCCCGAATAATCGACTGATTGAATATTCCTCCCAACACTCCTGCCAGAATTCCCAGAAAAACATAAAAGGGAATTTCTGACACGGCAAAGCTACCCTGACGCGCCGAATTAATTACCGCCAGAGGAACATTAATATCCGCCGTATTAAAAATGCGAGAGACAACCGCCCCCGTAAAAGAAGCTGCGATCGCCGTTTCTAGGGTCAAGCCCGAAATATCCCGCATCAACTCCTCAACCACAAACAGCACGCCTGCGATCGGGGTGTTAAATCCTGCTGCCAAGCCTGCTGCTGCCCCTGCTGCAATCATCTGACGGCGATTGGTGGGCGAATTAGGAATCCAGCGACTTACCTGCGCTCCTAAAGCTGCGCCGATATGCACCGTTGGACCACGACGACCGACGGTAAACCCCGCTCCAACCACTAAGATAGTGGCTAATGTTTTGACTAAAGCAGTACGTAGATTCAAAACTACAGGATATTTAGCTAAGGCAGCCTTGACCTGAGGAATTCCGCCCCCCGCAGCCGAAGGAGAAAGAGTTTGGATGGCAACTCCTGCCAGAGTGCCACAAATCAGACCTGTTAGGGGCAGAACTAGCTTGGCGCCAGCTAGATTGGCAGTCTGAACTCGCCAACCACCCAGCCAGCTGATGCCCTGCTTGAGCAAGACCGCAGCCAAGGCTGAAAATAAACCGATCAAACATGCTTCGACTAGTGCGTAGCGAGTGTCGAGAGAGCTACTTGCTAACCATGAAGACTTTTGTATCTTAGCCAGTAGCTTTTTCATGCTTGTCGGACGGATTTTAATTTGAAATGGAATTGTTAACTGCTATCTACATCCTAGACTGCTTGCGGTATTAGAAATAGCCCCGTGGATTAGGCGTTATAAATTAGACGACGGTAATTTTAATCGCGATCGCCAACTATAAATCGTCATTAAAGCTATATTTCCCTGAAATACAGTTTGCTCCAACAATAGCTACAAAAACTTTATAAAATCTTATGATTTACCATTGCCACAATCCTAATTGGCACACTAACGTTAACAAGGACAGTTAGGAATTTCAAATATGGGAACTATCATCAGCACCGTCAACATGAAAGGAGGAGTGGGTAAAACTACTCTGACTGTTAATTTAGCCACCTGTTTGGCAAAGAAACATAACAAGCGGGTTTTGGTTTTAGATTTGGATTCACAGATCAGCGCTACCCTAAGTTTGGTGTCACCCCACGACTTTGCTAAGTTACGTAAGAAAAGACATACTCTTAGCTATTTACTCGATAACGTTATCAATCCAAATCCCTGGAGCAAGCTAAATATCGATGACATCATTGTTCCTAATATCTGTGGTATCCACGGTTTAGAACTACTTCCAGGAGATATCGAGCTTTATGATGAGTATCAAGTCTCAGAAATGCTGCATCAGCAGGCAGTTGCCAAGGACGAACAGGAATTTCAAAAAGTTTGGGACGATTTTGAACGGGTTTTGATCCGCCAGATTCTTGAGCCAGTAATTGACTATTACGACTTTATTATCTTAGACTGCGCTCCTGGCTATAATCTTCTCACCCGTAGTGGCATTGCTGCTAGCGATTTTTATCTCTTGCCCGCTCGACCCGAACCCCTCTCCCTTGTAGGTATTCAGCTTCTAGAACGCCGAATCGCCAAGCTGCGTGAAAGTCACAAAGATACTCAGCCTATAAACGTTAAGCTTTTAGGAATTGTCTTTATTCTTTCAGCGGGGGGACTTATGGGTAGATATTATAAGCAGGTAATGAAACGAGTCCAGGACGACTTTATGCCCGAACAGCTATTCAATCAATCGATTCCGATGGATGTCAACGTGGCAAAAGCAGTGGATTTATTTACTCCTGTTTCTTTAGCTATGCCCAACTCTGGCGGTTCTAAAGCATTTATGAAACTGAGTGATGAGATATTAGAGAAAACTAGCGTTAGACAAGAACTAGCTGCTGTGAACTAAGGCAGTGCAGTATATTCATTGGCTATCGCAGATTCAGTCTGGAGAAAAATCTTTGGTTGGGGATAAGCTTTTTGTCTTCAGCCAATTACTTCAGCATGAATGCCCAATGTTACCTGGATTTGTATTGGGCAACAATCTCTGGCAAGAATTTCGCTCGGCGATTGGGGATGAACTATCAATCGAACACGATCCTGAAGACGATCGCACTAGACAAGCCATTGCTATTCAGAGTCGTCAAGCGATCGATCGGGTCGAAATACCTCGAATTTGGCATACTAAGATTTGGCAGGCAGCACAGCAGCTAAATTCTCCCTACTTAATTTTGCAGCCTTATCTATTTAATTCCTACGGAGAGTTTTTAGAGAGCGATATTTTGGGTCGTTCGTTTAGCTGTAACTGTACCCCAGAAGCATTAAACAAAGCAATTAGATCGATCTGGTCGGCATTGTTTTCCGCTACTAGCTCGATCTATCGGCAGAAATTGGGCTTAACCTGCGATCGCCTCAATCTATCTATCTTAGTCAGACCACTCAAAGATGCCTATGCTTCTGGAACCGTAATTGTTGGCGATAATTTCGTGCAGATTAAAGCCACTTGGGGTTTAGAAACTAGCCTGATTCAAGGGGATGTTGAGGCTGATGAATACTATCTCGATCGCGATTTGGGGCAGCTAGTCTTTCAAAACCTGGGTCACAAAAATTATGGTTATCGCTGCCAACAGACAAATTTATTAACTCCCATAACTGACTGTCTTGAGACATATCATCCCCCAGTAGATTTGGCTTCAGCCTATGTTCTAGAGCCAGCAGAACTCGATCGGCTAGATCGGCTGATTCGAGACATCCACAAACAGCAGCCTCAGGTAAAATATTTAGTCTGGACTGCATTCAAAGGGGCTGCCGACACCGAAATTCAGTTTTATTGGACTCAATTAGACGATCGCCCCACGATCGATTTAGCGATCGCCGACAAACTACAGCCAAAATCAGCTTTAGAAACACCGCTTCTATCGGGAATCGCCCTATCCCCTGGAACAGTTCGAGCAGAGGTGGTGGTTATTCCCGATTTAAATACTCAGACCCAAATAATTAAGGCGGGGACAATATTAGTTACCAAGGCGATCGATCCCCAGCATATTGCCCTAATTGCTCAGGTAAAAGGAATCATCACCGAAGAGGGAGGGAGAAATAGTCATGCGGGGATAGTGGCGCGAGAGCTAAATATTCCTGCTATTGCCAATGCGAAGCAGGCTACCGAAATTTTGCATCACGGCGATCGCATTTTGCTCAATGGTAGTGATGGTCATGTTTATCAAGCGACTGCTAAACACCAGCCTGCTATTCCTAGCTACAAAAGCCTTCTCTCTCCCTCCTATCCCATTGCCACGAAGCTAATGGTCAATCTTTCTCAACCCGCCAGTATTCCCCTAGTGTCGCGTTTACCCTTAGATGGGGTGGGGCTATTGCGTTCTGAGTTAATGCTGACAGAGCTACTATCTTCTAAAACCCTGGCTCAATGGCAAGAATCTTTTCAAAGACAGTTTGTTGCCACCCTCTGCAACTATCTACGGCAGTTTGCCACTGCATTTGCGCCTCGTCCCGTGTTTTATCGTTCCTTGGATTTATATGCCCAGTCTCTCAATCCAGTTTTAGGCAATCGCGGTACTTATAGTTATCTACTCGATTCGACTCTATTTAATCTGGAATTGGAAGCCTTACAGACAGTTATTAATGAAGGTCATCATAACCTCAATTTACTGCTGCCCTTTGTGCGTAGCGTTGATGAATTTCAGTTTTGCTATCGTCGTTTGCAACAGCTTGGCATTACGGCACAGGATTCATTTCAAGTTTGGATTATGGCAGAAGTCCCCTCTGTAATTATGCTGCTGCCAGAATACGTTCGTGCGGGGGTTCGAGGCATTGCAATCGGTACTAACGATTTAACTCAATTACTGCTGGGAGTAGATCGAGAGCAAACCCAATTCAGCGATCGCGGTTTAAATGCCAACCATCCCGCCATGCGCAAGGCAATTTCCAAACTGATCCAAACGGCTCACGAGCATGACATAGAGTGCTGTATCTGTGGTCAAGCGCCTGTCGAACATCCAGACCTAATCGAGCGGCTAGTTCAGTGGGGCATTGACGCTATTTCCGTCGAACCCGATGCTGTAACCCAAACCTATAAGGAGATCGCCCGTGCTGAGAAACGCCTGCTTTTAAATCAAATTAGCCATAGCGATCGTCTAAAGCTCTAAGCTCTAAGCTTTCAAGGTATCTTAAAAAAACAAATATAAAAATAAACGCGATCGCTATTAAAATCGGGTTCAATCCATATTTGGTGTTATCCGAGATATAAGACATTATCCGTAGTAGTTAACTGAAATTGCTTTTTCTTAACTTGTCACTACTACCTACTACCTATTACCTATTACGGCTTCGCTTTATATTTCAAAATAAATGCCTACCAGTTCGGATATGTTCCGAAGCTTGGCAGGCGATCGAGTAAGTGAAAATGAGTTACTGGAACTTAAGATTCAACTAAAATCTAATTTCCCTGTAAAGCTGCTTGGGTTTTTCTGCGGTCTATTTTTAGAATCAAAACCCCTAAAGGTGGCAGACAGAGGTCCAAAGAGTAGGGCATATTGTGAAATGACCAGTCATCAGTCCATTTCCCACCATAGTTGCCCATGTTGCTACCGCCATACTTGCCAGCATCGCTGTTGAATACTTCGTTATAAAAACCTTTTTCTGGTACGCCAATCCGATAGTGACTGTGGGGTTGGGGAGTAAAGTTACAAACTGCAACTACAAACTCGTTAGGATCTTTGCCTCGGCGAATAAATGCCACAACGCTATGGCGATTATCGCTACAGTCAATCCACTCGAAACCTTCCTCTTCAAAGTCTTGAGTATATAGAGCGGGTTCGCTTCGATATACACCATTGAGGTCGCTAAAAAACTGCTTGAGGGTTTTGTGGTGATGATATTGCAGCAGATCCCAATCGAGATCCTTCCAGACATTCCACTCACTCCACTGGGCAAATTCCATACTCATGAACATGGTCTTCTTGCCAGGATGAGTAAACATGTAGCCAAACAGACAGCGCACGTTCGCAAATTTCTGCCATTCATCCCCAGGCATTTTACCAATAATATTGCTCTTACCGTGGACAATCTCATCGTGAGATAGCGCCAGCATGTAGTTCTCGCTATGGTGATACCACATACTAAAGGTGAGATTATTTTGATGGAACTGTCTGAACCAGGGATCCATGTTGAAGTAGTCCAACATATCGTGCATCCAGCCCATATTCCACTTCATGTTGAAGCCCAAACCACCAGTGTAGGTAGGCCAAGAAACCATCGGCCAGGAAGTTGATTCTTCGGCAATGGAAAGCACCCCAGGATAGTAGCTAAATAGCAGACTGTTTGTCTGACGTAGGAATTCCGCAGCCTCAATATTTTCACAACCGCCATATTCATTGGCAATCCACTCGCCATCTTTACGACAGTAGTTGAGATAGAGCATTGAGGCAACAGCATCAACCCGAATACCGTCGATGTGATATTTATCAAACCAGAAAAGGGCGTTAGCAACCAAAAAGTTACGAACCTCGTTACGACTATAGTTGAAAACTAGAGTTCCCCACTCTTTATGTTCCCCCTTGCGAGGATCGCCATGCTCGTAAAGATGCGTACCGTCAAAGAAAGCTAAACCGTGACCATCCTTGGGAAAGTGACCGGGAACCCAATCAACAATTACCCCAATGCCGTTTGCATGACACTGGTCAACTAGGTACATAAAGTCTTCGGGGTTGCCAAAGCGGGAAGTCGGCGCATAATAACCCGTTACCTGATAGCCCCAAGAGCCATCAAAAGGATGCTCGGCAATGGGCAGCACTTCAATATGAGTGTAGCCTAGTTCCTTAACGTAGGGAATTAGCTTGTCTACTAGCTCGTAATAGCTCAAAAAACGCGCATCTGGTTTCCATTCCGTTGCCTGAATGGGTTCTGCTGTTCCTGAAAGTAGCTGGGTTGGTTCGTCGATCGAGCCGTGCATCCAAGAGCCTAAATGAAGCTCATAAATTGAGATCGGCTTATCGAGAGGCGCGCTGTTGCGACGCTCTTTCATCCACTGAGAATCATTCCATTTATAGCTATCAACGTCTGCCACTATCGAGGCTGTTTTGGGTCTAACCTCCTGCTGAAAGCCATAGGGATCGGATTTTTCGTAGATATGTCCTTCCCAGTTTTTTACCTCATATTTATAGGCAGCACCATAGGTTATCTCTGGTACAAACAACTCCCAGATCCCGCTACTTCCCTTGCGCATCTGATGCCTTCTGCCATCCCAACTGTTAAAGTCGCCTAGAACAGAGACATTCCGAGCATTGGGCGCCCAAATAGCAAAATATACTCCCGTAATACCATCAATTTTGGTGGCGTGCGCCCCTAACTTTTCGTAGATACGATGATGATTACCTTCGGCAAAAAGGTGAATATCAAGATCCGTCAGCTTAGGTGAATCGAAAGCATAGGGATCGTGAATAATTCTTTCGCTGTCTCCTTCTTTAATCCGCAACTGATAGTTGGCAAGATCGGGATTCTTCACCACACAAACAAAGAAATGAGGGTTATGCATCGACTGCATGGGATATTCAGTTCTTTCTTCGGGACAAACTACCCAGGCCGCAGAAGCATCGGGAAGATAGGCACGAATAATCCAACTTTGAATTTTGCCGTTTTCTTCGTAAGGATGACGACCTAATACTTCAAAGGGGTTGTGGTGAAGATTATGAACGATCTGATTAACTTGTTCTGGGGCAATGGTAGGAGACATCAAAGTATCAATATCCTGGTTTGTATGTTTGGTCAGTTTGTTAAAAGAGATAGGTAACAGGCATCGATTGAAGCCAGTCAGAAAATTAAATTTGTTTTTTGTTAAGGAGTTTGTATCAATACTTTAACTATTTTTAAGCACAATACAAATAAATTATTGATTTTTAGCAAAAATACGCTAATAGAAGGGAATTATAGTCTTAATCAGTTTTCTAATCTGTAGCAAAAGGATGAGTTGCTGAATATCTGCGTCAATTTCAGGATCGAAAGCAGACTCCTTTAATTCTGCCTGTAGCTGCTCGTATTCTCTGGCGGATAGGGGCTTACCGTCAATTGGCGATCGCCCTTCGAGAATGATTTCGGTACGGAGAATTTCTTCGGGGATATCCTCTGCGGTCGGTAAAGCCAGACAAGCAGGCTGTATGATACCGAGCAATAGGATTATCAGGGTTATTTTGCCTGAGGAGGCTATTTTGGTGCTAGTCAATTTTGGCTGGAGATAATAGTTTTAGATCTACTGTAGCGATGATAAGTCTAAAATTATTAGATTGGGTATTGATAAATAGCGATCGTAATTATGGCATCTTTAGAACAACGTTTGGCTGTGTTTCGCCAGCTTCCCCTTAGAGCGCAGCTAGCAACCATCACTTCGACTAAAGCAAATAATGTCTTAAGCCAAAAGCATGATTATATTGCCAGTCTGGAGCAGATCCACGCCGAGTCTTTGGCAGCAGCAACCCCCGCCGAAAAGCTGACCTATCAAAAGGCGCAGGATTTGCTGGGAAGTTAACAAGGAAAAGTAGTGGGTAGTAGGTAGTAAGTTACGTCTCTACAAGTAGATCGAAAAAAAGCAGGTAAGGTAAATGGAATTCGCCATACCTTACCCTGAGATCTTCAATTGCATTTCAGCTTAGAGCCTAGAGCTTATAGCTTGTATTAAAGCCAACAGCTAACGTCGATCGCCAAGCTTTTTCCTAGCTTTAATAAGGGTTTAATTTGAGTAATATCCCAACGACAGCTAGGTCGGTTTGGACTATCGGCATCTATTAAGCAGTTGGGCAGAATATATTGATGCAGGCAGTTAAAGAATATTTCTTGAGGACGATCGAGCATTAGTCCCAGTCTTAGTCGATTGCCGATTGCGATCGCCTGTTCGATCCTTGTCACGTCTGCTTCGAGAGTGTCGGGATTGCCATCGTAGAGCAAACGCCATAAAAGACGAACGATTGTCTGTTCGAGGATGAGTTTAACATCAGCAATGTTTAGCCAGCACTGAAGATAGTTTGCCTCCGTCGCTGTAGCTTCGAGTTCGGCTAGGGTGCGATCGACTGCACTAGGATCTTCGATCCCCTGTTCTAGAGTTTGAGCCATTTCTAAACAGCGACAGGACAGCGCTACTTCTGCAGCTACCTTGAGTTCTTGGGGTACGGGCATTGATTCTCGTTGAAAAGCTGCCAGCATACTATAGTTTTCGCGGTATACCTGAGTATAGAGCTGGTCGAGATGCTTTTTGGTTTGAACGGTTAGCAGTCTGACAATTCTTTGTCTTTCTTCGGCAAACAGATCTTGGAGACTGAAAGATCTTTCCCCCATTAATCGATTCATATTTAAAATAATCTGGGCTGCGCTAGCCTGTTTGAGATCGGCAAATAGCTGCTGCTTTAATTCTGTGTAAACCAAACGACCATCAAATTCGCTGATACAGCAGTGGAAATCCCATCCTCCTAAATGCAGCACCGCAAAGACAAAGTGCTTGGTTTCCCAAGTGATCTCAGAGGTTAGTTTAATCTGTCCCAAAGATAGGGTTAGAGTGCCAATTTGCTGCTTTTGATAGTCGAGCTGCTCGACCTGATAACAGTAAACTCTTTCTTGATGGCGATAGTCGGTAAACAGGGAACTAATGGCATAGTGGGCAGCTACCTTATGCAAACCTACCTGAGAGGGTGCGACTAAATCTTGGAAAACTTTTTTACCGTTACCAAAGACCTCGACGTTGCTTGGTGCTTGAGCTAGATAGCCGAGAAACTCCGATTTAAGATGAATCCCTGCTACCGATCCCGCTAATTCCATTGCCCGTGTAGCATAGCGGAGAATCTGAACCCCTTCGGGACGAGAAATCTCTTCAAAAAACCAGCCGCAGCTTGTATACATTAAAAGGGTGTGACGCTCCATTTCTAGTAGGCGTAGAGCATCAATCTTTTCATTAGCGCTAAGATCTTTTGCTTGATGGCGCAATAGAAAGTCAGCAACGTTTGCCGCCGAACGATCGCCAATGACGCGAATATATTCGTTACGAGCTAACCAGGGATCGCGAAATAGTTTCCCACCAATCTCTTCGTATACCGTTACTAAGCGATCGCGCAGCCAGTCTAGAGCATTACGCAGAGGTTTGCGCCATTTTTGATGCCAGCCACCACCACTAGCGCAGCCACAGTCAGACTGCCAACGATCGACTCCGTGGGCGCAACTCCAGGCAGTAACAGGTTTTAATTCTACTTCCCAAGTAGGAGGATTTATACTTAGGTAGTGGGCATAGTTAGTAACCGTCCAACCATGCTGGGCAAACTGTTCGCTAAGGGCATAGGCAATACATTTTTCTGTGCCTCCTTTGTGGTGTCCAAAGGTTTCGCCATCGGTAGCAACATTAATTAGCTGAGCGGGATGTGACCCTTTTACCGCCTGTCCCAGACGATTGGCTAGATTATCCGCCGTATCTAAAACATCATGAAAGCCCATGTCGCGGGAGATCGGGCCATCATAAAAGAAGATGTCGATATATCTTTCGGCATCGATAAAACAGCGGTAGGGACGAGTGGGATCGATCTGCTGTCCTCCAACCTCCTGCCACATACCTTCAGGCTCGCCTTCTGCTGCCATTTGACGACATCTTTCTGCTTGGGAGGGAGCGAGAATAATAAACTTAATTTCTTCTTCGATCAGAGCCTCTAAAGTTGGGTAATCGACGGCGGTTTCTGCCAGCCACATACCTTCAGGCTCGCGACCAAAGCGATCGCAAAAGTCGGCTTTTCCCCAGCGAATTTGGGTAATTTTATCTCGCTGGTTAGCTAGGGGCAAAATTATATGGTTATAGACCTGGGCAATCGCATTGCCGTGTCCGTTTAATCTTTGACTGCTGAGGCGATCGGCTTCTAAGATTCTTTGATAGACGGCAGGATCGTACTGCTCTAGCCATGACATTAGAGTCGCACCGATATTGAAACTCAAATATTCAAAGTTGTTAACGATCCCCACCAATTGTCGATCGTGATTGAGGATACGTGCAAAGGCGTTGGGACGATAGCACTCGTGATGGATGCGTTCATTCCAATCATGGTATGGGTGAGCGCTAGGCTGTCGCTCTACGGTGTTGAGATAGGGATTTTCTCTGGGGGGCTGATAAAAATGACCGTGTATAGTGATGTACACGCCCCGAGCAGTTTTCAGGGGATCGTTCTCAATTTTGGGCGAGATCGAATTGGCAACTGAACGAATAGGAGAGGTCGAAACCATAGTAATGTTTCCTAATATGTTGACTGAATTGTTGGAATTAAATATGGCAAGTTGAATAAATTGCTTGAGATTCTGAAGAGATGGGTTAAAAACTCAAGAATAAATAATGTCTAATGTTTGCGTAAGGCTGTAGTGGCTTTACGTACTTTATTTAAACTCAGTTTTTTTAGGTTCAGTTGGTTTGTAAGATAAATCAACATTTAGATCTCGATAGTGGATAGTGGATAGTGGGTAGTAGGTAGTAGGTAGGTAGTCAAGGATAATGGTGCGTTATGGGGCGGTGGAGAGATAGAAGAAGATCGCTTTGCCTTGGCACACCGATAAAATTGTCAACCTCTGGTGACTAGAGGCTGAAGGATTAGGATATAAAGAGGGCGTAAGCGGATTTGGCGTTGATATTATGTCTGACTACGGCGACTATGATAAGCTTGGCGATCGCCAGTCGGAGTCATCTGCCGATCTCTGGCTGAAAATTGAAGCACGGGTGAAAGCAGATCGCTCGGAATTGCTGATTGGTTTGGATACATGGTTGCAGTTGGGGTTGATTAGTCAGGCGCAGGTTATAAAAATTGCCCGTAAATATTTAAGCTGCTCTCTACCAATAGAACAGGTAGTAATTCCTAAACCTGCGGTCGAAACCGATCCTCGCACCAAAGTTTTAGTCCCAGCCACGCCTAATCCTTGGCAAAGAGTTTGGCAGAGTTTTCTCGACGAGTTGAGTATTCGCTGGCTCTTATTTTTAGGTGTCTTTCTCGTAATAGTGTCTTCGGGAGTATTAGCTGCTAGCCAGTGGCAGAATTTTCCCGATTACGGTCAGTATTTAGTCCTGTGGCTCTATAGTTTGGGATTTTGGGGCATTGGTTTCTGGACGGGTAGGCAAGAGGGTTTGAAGTTAACGGCGCAAACTCTAAGCGCGATCGCCACTCTTTTGATTCCCATCAACTTTTGGGCAATTAGTCATCTGGGTTTACTATCTCAGCCTCTAGGCTGGGGGATCGTGGCTCTGGCGGCGATTAGCTTAACAGCAACTCGTTATTTTACTCTTCCCAAACAAAGTAACAATATTGCTGCGGGATTATTTTTGCTGTTGAGCTATCTTCATCTGGGTTGGCAAATTCCTGGTTTATCCTTAATCTCCATCTATGGTGGGATCGGTATTGTTATCGGGCTGCACTACCAGAGGCTTTTACCCCGACGTAAGTATCCGCTTGTAGATTTGCTCTATGTTTTGACGGCTTGGCTGCTATTGCTGGCGCGGGAATTAATTCCTACTTTTATACCTCACTACAGTTTGGCGATCGCATTATTTGCCTGGTCGATCTGTACTATCTATCTAAGTCAGACAAGACAGACCAAACTTGTTGCACTCCAACACAAATCTCTCGCCATAAGTCATTCCCTACTGGGAAAAATTGTTAAAATTCTCGCCCTAATTCTGTTTCTCGTTACCTGGTGGGTTTCCTTACAGGCGGGAATCCGCCAATCATCGCTATTTTTCTGGCAGAATGTCGCCATTAGCTGCTTGGGAATTCAGCTATTTTATCAACGTCTCTCTTTCTACTGGCAAAAGCGAGATTTAACGGCAATCTTTATCCTCGGCTTACAGACTCTCTATCTTTGCAAGGAATTAATTCCCAATAGTTTTCGCGCTCGCGCCTTGGACTTGTCCGTCGAAATTAGCAATAGCGCTTATTTTCCCGAATCTGTCTTGGGAGTAAGCCTATTTCCCTATCTAATTCTTTTTATCTGGATTGCTTCGTGGCTGTATCGTCAGCAAAAAAAACAGCTTGGTATATGGGCAGAATATTTAACTTTAATCTTGGGTATTGTCTTTACCTGTTTGAGCTGGACTAATCCTACTTGGCGATCGCTAAACCTCTTATTTTCTACTTTGACTTTAGGTTACGTGACCTATATTCGTCTGCCAATTAGAAACGGTTTAATTTACGCAACGCACCTATTGGGTTTAATTACCGTCATCAATGCGATCGCCGTTATTTTCCCAAGCTTAAATACATCCTGGTGGGGCAGTATTTGTATTGCTCTAATGACGATTAATTGGGGCAATTGTTTAATCTATCGGCAATCCAATAGTCATATTTCTGCTACGGTTAATCGAAGCTGCTGGTATGTAGGTCTATTCTTAAGTGCCTTAAGCTATACCTGTTTTCTAGCCGATCGAACATCTGCTTGGGGTCTGGTGTGGTTTATTTCTCCCATCATGGCTACCCTAATTGGCAAATACACTCATAAAATCAGTCAGCGTCGTCTGGCTACCGTAATTAGCTGTTTGGCTTTGATTTTGGGTCAAATATTAGTATACGAGCAGGGAGAGACTCGAATTATAGGTTTAGCTATTGCCACAGTGCTGATGTTGCTTAATGCGTTTAATCTGCGTCGCCTTAGCGTAACGGCAATTCATCTGGGTTTTGCGATCGCTTTATTCGCAAGTTTGTTCGATTTATTTATCGATCGCAGTTTGGCTAACTATCAACAGTGGTTACTCATCGGCTGTATGGCAATCCTAATTTTGTATCAGCTACGTTTATCCTTGCTTAAAACTAGCAACACGACTAAGTTTGGCTACATTTCTCAGCGCACTGCCTCTGGTATTTTGGGGGTAGGTAGAGAAACCAAAAACTTTAAGCTAATCGATCGCTATATTAAAGCTGCCGACTACTGGGCGATCGCTTTAATTAGCATCGAACTGTTTGTTATTAGCATTGTCTATTTCTTATTGCCCAGAATCGCGATCGACGGCAGGTTTTTATTCTATTTATTAGCGACGGGTTTACTGACTACCACTATTGTCTGGCGCTATCGAGCGAAAGTGAAGGGAAGCGAAATTAATCTTTTAGGACAACCCAATAATTTGGTTTTATATGCCCTAACCTGGCTGACAGGGGTTTTTATTAGTGGATTAGTCAGGTTGATTAGTAGCAGCACTTTGATTCTTGCTACCAGCAATATTCTGCTCGGATTTGCTGCTTTAGTCGTGGTAGTTTTGTTGGCTCAGTCGGACACGCCTTGGGCAAAGTTAAATCTAGTCTTTATTCCCCTGGTTTACGCTACTTTGGGTATCTTCTGGCGACTATCTAGTTTTAATGCCTATACGGGACTGGTAACTATTGGCGCTGCCATAATTCTGCTTAGTGTTCAACCGACAGGCAGAATCGGACGGATAACTAAATATTTGGGCTTTGCAGCTATCTCTGCGGGTATTTATGAGCTGGTTATCTATCAAATGCAGTCCTCCTCTGGAGGTAGCCCTGCCGATGCTCTAACTATCCTCAGTCTTGTGGCAGCCGCGATCGCCTTTAGCTATCGGCTTGCAGTCTCTTGGCAGGGAAAATCATCTGCAACTATCTTTAGCTTCAGCCTCGCCAGACTCACCTTAATCGCTCACCTTCACTGGGCGATAAGCAGTATTCTAAAAATTATTGCTGCGGGTATCGCGATCGAAAGTAATACTCCCCGTTTGACCCTTGTCAGTATCGCCACTAGTTTTTGTCTGGGTGCTTATGCCGTAATTCAAGGCAGGGATAGCAATATCTCTAATTCAGATCGTGACACGGCATCACAAAATGACTGGTGGGTATATGTTGGCTTAGTCGAAATTGCTGCCACCCTTGTTTATAGTCGTCTAATTATTACGAGGCTGAGTCTGTTCGATCCCTGGCGCATTATTTTTACCTGCGCGATCGCCCTTTTAATTTATCAAATACCCTGGCAAAACTTTGGCTGGCGTTCGACTCCCTGGCAGCGCGTGGCGATCGCCATTCCCGCTTTAATGGCACTAATTATGGCAGAAGATATTTCTTACCTAAGTCTGCTCGTTACGGCTTTGTTTTATGTGCGTATTGCCTATGCTCAAAGAAATATTCGCTGGAGCTATATTAGTCTGGGACTACTTAACTGGCTGAGTCTCAGGGCGATTGGTGAATATTCCCTAGAGTCGATTTGGGTTGCAGGAACAATCTCTCTCTCGATTTTATACATTGCTCAATTCGATCCAGATCTTAAGTCTCAGCGCCAACAGCGCCACTATCTACGTCTCGTAGGGAGCAATATCTTTTGTCTAACTGCACTGTTCCAATACCCTGGCATTATATCGGGAGCGTTCGCCTTTGGCTTTGTTTTGCTCGGCTTAGGTTTGAGAATCAGAGCCTTACTGTTTACAGGCACGATTGCTTTGGTTTTGACCGTCATACACCAGCTAATTATCCTCGTATTTACCTACTCTTTCTTAAAGTGGGTCGTAGGATTACTGGCAGGAATTGCTTCAATTGCGATCGCGGCAGGATTTGAAACAAAGCGAGATCGTCTCGACCACAAACTTAAAACTTACCAGGATAAATTGCGAAATTGGCAATAAAAATTACCAGTAACTAACCTTTAATCTTGCTGCTTAGGAATAGCCATTAGGAATAGTGATAAAATTTAGACTTAGCCAAATTCAATGCAAAAAACAATTTCTCTAAAAAGAAAAAGATGCAACTCGGTAAATAAACTCTGAGACTATACCTTTTTTCGCATCAATTACAGGTGCATTTGAAGAGTTTCCACCCAGATTTAAAAACAGATATACAGAAAAAGTAATGATTGCTGCCAGTATTATCCTCTCAAACATTTTAATTATTTCCTTTACAATTCCCTAGCTATATTATGTCTTAGTTACGCCAAATTAGCTAGAGCCTAATGATGAAAATTAATAAAAGTATTATATTTTAATTGATATTAAAGAGAACTATTAATCAATTTTTATAAAAGAAAAATAACCAATTAATAAACTATCCCTACGTAAAACTGCCGAATCAAGCTAACTGCTTGGCTAAAACTATCTCGCTTATTGAGATGGTTTTAACTATTATTAATTTAAGTAAATAAATTTGAAATAAAAGAATTATGAATTAGTAAGTATACTTCTCGAACAAAAATTGCTTCTAGCTTATCTATCTAGATTCAAAAATGCTCTTTTTTCGACCATAGCTTTTTTTCTGATGGCGGATCGTTCTTAATTTTTGGCGTAATACCAGTACAAAAAAGCCTACATCTTCGACTAAATATCTTTTCCAGAGTCTACCAGGCTCCATCGATAATCTATAAAGCCATTCCAAACCTGCCGAACTCATCCATTTAGGAGCGCGACTTAAGTTGCCAGCTTCAAAATCGATCGTTGCCCCAATAGCAAAGAAAGTTTTTATCTCGCTCAATCGAGAACGGTAGTTAGCAATCCATTTTTCCTGTTTGGGAGCGCCAACTCCTACTGCCAAGACGTTAGCACCAGAAGCATTAACCAGGGCGATAATCTTTTCACATTCTTGGGGGTCTTGTTCGAAACCAAAAGGAGGAGAACAGCATTCTACAACCATCTTGCGTCCTACTTTCTGATTGATGCGATGCATCGCTTTTTCCGCCACACCTTCTAAACCACCCAGCAAGAATATTTTGACACTTTCGTCTTGACCGTAGCGCTGATAAAAAGCAGGAAATAAATCCGAACCTGAAATTTTTTCACGGATTGGCTGACCTAAAAAACGCGAAGCATAGATAATTAGTTGACTGTCACAAATTCGATAGTCGGCATCTTGGTACACTCGATAAAATTCACGATCCTTCTGCAACTTAACCAAATGATCTACATTGGGTGTGTACACAACTCCACCCTGCTTGAGATTATTTAGCAGCTCGTACATACCTATATTATCAATGGGGATATTTAGTATATTTACTCGCGAATAGTTCATTGTTGTTTCTGCTCTATCTGTTGTTTCGGATGGGGATTTATTCAATTGCAGTACTCTCAACTCTGCTTACGATCGATATTCATATCTGATGCACTAATCCATCTACAATTAGAGATATTTGAAGTAACTGGCAAAAAACCGATAAATCAAAATGTAGTATCGATGCTCGAGCGAGAGTATCAAACTCTGAATCAGAGATAATTAGCTAAGTAAAAGTACGGATACTAAACTAAACTAGTTATGGGTTTAACCCAAGGTGGTTGAGTTATTAACCTCCCAAATGTACAGATACGGTGTTAAATGCCTAAAACTGCGCTTTGCGGCTCTAGTTATTTCTACATAAGTACATATTACAGTATGCATCCTTAATTTAGCTTCGCCACTATGTAATTGTTCAGTAAAGATACTTGGGTTAAAAGATCTTCGACTGTAATACACAGGTATCTTTCCGAGTTTATACTGAACAGCAGCTTGAGGCGATCGCTACCGGGGTTGCCGGGAGGATCTAGTCGAGCGATAGACCTGCCTTCCTCACTGTCGTTAAGAGGTTGAACAATTTTGTCCTGGGTGGCTACGGTACGAGTAATTAGGCGATCGCCATCGAAGAAAACCTCGGTAGTAGTGGCGGTACTCAGTTCCCCCAGAATTAGTTCGATGCTGCTTTGCTGAGGGCTAGAAGCACCTAAAATCAGCTCTTTTGGCTGAGTCGTGGGATAGGCTTGTCCCTGGGAAACAATCGGATGCCAATCATGGCGTTTAGTTCGACGATTCCAGTAACGAATGCCATAGCTATGATAGAGAAAGTCTTGTACCTCAACAGTTTTAACCGCCTGCAATGCGCCCATAGAAATTGCCTCAAAGGGTTGCTGATTCTTTATAAAAGCTTCATCAAAATAAGACTCGACCCAGCGCTGGACTGCGGGAATTTGCACCGAACCACCGACAAGCAGCACCGCTTCAATATCGCTCATTTCTACATCGTTACGTTGAGCCTGCTGTAATAGCCGTTCGAGTAGATTGTCTAGTCGCTCGATCGCGCCCTGGCGAGTCAGAACATCTTCAAAGCGATCGCGATCGAGGCTGAGTTCGTAGGTTTCTAGAGTTTCGTCATTAAAATAAACTTCTTTTGCCTCCATCACGCTAGAAAGCTTAATTTTGAGCCTTTCTGCCAAACGAGTGGTCAAGCTAGACTTGTCTAGAGATTGAGCAGCAACAAAGTAATCTACCAGCCAATTATCAATATCTGCCCCGCCCAGATTTTCTCCTGTCTTGGCAATGACCTTGGCTTTATTTTTTGGTTGGCTATCGCTATTACCTAAAACCCGTTTACCCCACTTGAGCAAATATCCCTGAGAAGCAGTATCCGCAGCCAGACGGACTAAAGATAGATCGATTGTCCCGCCACCAAAATCTATTACTAATAAAATTTTGCGATCGCTAGCACCGTAGCCCAAACCAGCAGCAGTAGGTTCATCTAAAATAGCAATTTGCTTTATCGATACAGACTGGCATACCTGGGTTAGCCAGAGGCGATATGATTCAAAACTATCCACGGGAACGGTCAGCACCAATGATTCGATTGTGCCTGCGGTTTGCTGCACCCTGGTAATTAATTCTGTTAAAAACCATTCACCAATCAATTCAAAAGAAATTTTTACCCCATCCAGTTCGGGTAAAAATCCTTGAACCTGAGTGCCGATGCCCCGTTTGAAATTAGCAAAGAAACGTCTGTCGCTTGTCAAATCCAAACCGCGATCGCGTACTTCCTGTCCAATTACGATCTTTCCTGCTGCAGCATCCTCGACATAAACCAGGCTGGGAATCAGTGAGGCTTGAGAACTAGACTGTTGGGAAATGACTGGCAGCTTGACTAGTTCTGCCTTACCCACTGCCGTATTCCAGCGAGCGATCGCCGTATTGCTCGTACCAAAATCAATGGCATAAGAGTTGGGGGGAGGAGAATTTTTCGAGTTATTTACCATCATCAAAATTGGCAATCTAGGCTGTTTGCCAATCAGTTTATCGCTTTTACTTGTCAATTCGTCGGGGACATGGCAATTACGAGGAACTAGTCTGCCCTATCTATAGTCAGGCTATGATAAGAAAGTATGATAAATCAAATATATTGAAGTTAATCAATCATGAATCACAAGAAATTTCTAGGTAAAGTGGCTAGCCACGCTACAGCACTTTTTTTAGGAGTTGTGTTGACTTTTAGCACCGTGAGAGTGATGTCCTCTAAGGCTTATACCTTAGTCCCAAAAGATACGGTAAATAATAATTCTATTGCTTTAGAGTCCGAAACATATTCAGTGGCACAAGCCCCTGTAACCAGCAGTTCTGGTAGCTTTGTTGCAGCAGCAGTAGAGAAAACGGGACCTGCAGTGGTAAGAATTGATACAGAAAAAACCGTTGCCAGCCGAGTCGAACCGATGTTTGAAGACCCCTTTTTTCGTGAGTTCTTTGGCGATCGCTTTGGCGCTCAAATGCCCAGGGAAAGACAGGTACGCGGACAGGGTTCGGGTTTTATTACTCAGAAAAACGGCATTGTACTAACCAACGCCCATGTAGTTAGTGGCGCAGATCGCGTTACCGTCACTCTTAAAGACGGACGGGAATTTGAGGGAGTAGTTAAGGGAACAGATGAAGTTACGGATCTGGCGGTAGTTAAGATTGAGAATATGAGCGGAGATTTGCCGATCGCAACCTTGGGTAATTCTAATGATGTTCGAGTTGGAGATTGGGCGATCGCCGTTGGTAATCCCGTGGGTCTAAACAATACTGTAACCCTCGGTATTATTAGTACCCTGACTCGTTCTTCGGCTCAGGTTGGAATTCCCGATAAGCGGATTGATTTTCTCCAAACCGACGCAGCAATTAATCCTGGTAACTCTGGTGGACCTTTGTTAAATGAGCGGGGAGAAGTAATTGGTATTAATACCGCAATTCGCCCCGATGCCAACGGCATTGGATTTGCGATTCCCATCGACCAGGCGAGAGAGATTACTAATACTCTAGCTGCAGGCAGACAAGTACCCCACCCTTACGTCGGCGTACAAATGCGAACCTTAACTCCCGAACTAGCCCAAAGAAATAATAGTAATCCTAACTCTCCCTTTACCATTCCCGAAGTAGAAGGTGTTCTCGTCCTAAGGGTCTTGCCAGATACTCCTGCAGAAGCAGCCGGGTTACGTTTGGGTGATGTTATTACGGCAATTGACGGTCAGGCAATTAATGATGCTGGGCAGCTACAGTCAATAGTTGACGGCAGTGGTTTAAATAAAGGTCTTCAGTTTAGCGTCATTCGAGGCGATCGCAATTTAAAACTAAAGGTTGTAACTACCCAGTTGAAAGGATTATCTTAATTAATGCTACTTTCGGATTAGCACAGTTAGTTGCTTGGGGTAGCCATAAGCTATAGGCTATAAGCTTCTAGATAACTTTGGGGCGAGATTTAACTTAATCTCGCTCTTTTTTCTTTTATTTAGATAAATGCGATTGATAAGCAAATTCCTTGTACTTACTGCCTGTAAAGACGTTATACATAACCTCTCTACCTACTGCCCTCTGCCTCCTGCCTCCTGCCTTTTCTATCATGGCAATCCACTGAATTAATTGCCGAATTCGATGCCGAGCTTTCCATAGCTTGTGCTGTAAGAATAACCTGACCCTGAGAGTTGCGATACCAGCCACGGGCGGGTGCAGGCAGGGCTGTTTGATTAGTTGTTTCAGTGTTGCTAGCCGTGTTGTTGGGGTTTGCAAATTCAACTAGCGATCGCCCGTTGAGCAGTTCTTGGGGACGATTTGGCAAGCCTCCTCGACCAATGATTGTAAGCTGGCTAGTGCTGACTGGTTCGGAAGGGCAGGCTACGGCTACTTCTTCTTGAGGCTGAGTCGGTCGCTGGGATACATCCAGAGCATTTAAAGTCACGTTTGGCTCTAGGGTTTCGATATTTACCACCCCATCGATTCCTAACTGAGAACTGGCTGTAACCTGACACGTTTCACAAATAAACAGTCCTTTGGTCTCAATTTGAATATTTCCTCCCGTTCCCGTCCTAAAAGCATCAGCAGTCACGTTACTATTTTCTAGAGCGACGAGGTTATCCGCATTAAAAGTAATGTTCCCACCATCACCCGAACCTCTAGCTGTTGCTGAAGTATTACTGTTGCCTCGCCAAATAATATTATTAGCATTGAGAATAATATTTCCACCTTCTCCAGATTCGGTATCGGCAGAAATTAATCCCCGATTATCGATCTCAATTAAGTCTGCATCAACTTCAAGTCCTCCAGCATCACCGCTACCTACCGAGCCAATCGAAATTACTCCTCCATCAATGTTTAGTCTAGGGGTGCTGATAGTTAAATCTCCACCATCACCGCTAGTTGAGGGCAACGGCACTGCTCCCACAGAAATATTGCTGGCTAACTGTTCTCTCCCTGCATTTCCAGCAACGGTAACTGATTCGCTGGCAGCGATTGAAACACTGCCACTATCTCCACTGCCCAGAGTCGAAACTGTGATTTGTCCACCTCGTAATACTTCTAGACGATGAGCATCAATTTCAATATCGCCACCTTGACCGTCAAACAAAGTGTTATTAGAGATAAAAGAGGCATCTATAATTAAAGACTCAGAAGTATTAAGAAAAATAGAGCCAGCCGTTCCGCTTCCCGCTGTAGCCGTAGCAATTAAGCCACCTTCTCTTAATTCGAGGTTAGCGCTTTGAATCTTAATTTTGCCTGCGTTTCCACTTTCTACAGATGCTGCGAGTATGCCTTCGTTAATTTGGTCGAGTCGCAAACCTGCCAAAAACTCTGGGCTGAGTTGATTGGGGTCGAATAAATTTGCCTGGATAACTTCAAAGCCAGAACCAGTTATTTGCACAGAATCGATCGCGACGATTTCAATATTGCCTCCCGTTCCGGTTCCCAAAACAGAAGCATTAATCAAACCTCGTTCGAGCCGTAGTGTTTGAGTATCTATTTCTATATTGCCCCCTGCACCATCTTGAGTTGTGGCAGACAAAGCACCGCCGTTAGCCAGTAAAATTGAATCGGTTTTTAGCTTGATACTGCCAGCATCTCCTTCGTTCGTACTTTGCACATCAATAATTGCTCTATCCTGTACTCTTAAATCGGGAGTAGTAATACTGATGTTGCCAGAAGCGCCCGAGACTTCTGATGCAGATGCCATAGTATTTCCAGAAGAAGCAAATAACCCTCCTCTGTTCATACCTCTTTCCGTCACAAAACCAGTTATTTCAACTGAATTTGCGGCATCAATGATTAGCTCTCCCCCATCCCCCGCGCCAAAAGTTGCCGAGGAAAAGTTCGCTCCCTCCTCAATAGTCAGATTGCCTGTTTTGACAGTAGAATTTCCCCCGTCAGAAGCACTGTAAGTTGATGTGCCAATACCAGCACCAATAGAGAGCTGGGGATTACTAGCATTAAAAATAATTCCCGATGCTGTGATACTCTCTTCTGCCGTGACATCAATATTTCCCCCCAAGCCTCCAGAAGTAATAATTGTACCGTTGGGAAGTATTGCTCCAGAATTACTGGCAATCACAGCATCTTTTAAATTGATGGTATCGGCGTTAACCAGAAGATTTCCCCCCTCCCCCAGACCGACCGCGGTGTTGGTGAATAGCCCTGTTGCCAAAATACTTTCGGTCGGTGTTGTATTGAGATCGATCGAACTGGCGACTATTTCCAAGTTTCCGCCTGGAGCGTTACCAAAAGTGGCATTGATTACAATTGCGCCATCGCTAACCTGTAAACGATCGCTATTCAGATTAATATTGCCGATTGAGGCAGCAGGAGTGCTAGCCACACTACCACCAGCCTGAATAGAAGAGGCGTTCAGAGCGATATTGGCAGCCGAAATATTAATGTTACCTCCACTTCCAGCGGTAAAAACAGGCGCAAAAATAATTGCACCATCGGTGATATTTAGGGTATCTGTTTCAATGTTAATATCTCCCGCTTCCCCTATAGTTGCCGTCCCTGCGAAGATACCTGTGATTCGACTGCCAGGTTCGAGGTTTCCTTGCAAGGGGTCGAGACGATATTTTTGTTGAGATTCTAGAAATCCCGCGCCGTTGAGGTTGATTTCTGTGGCAACGATCTCAATATCTCCTGCACGACCCGAACCAAAGATACTATTATCGATAAATGAGCGCGGATCGACATCTAGCTTGCCCGTCGCAATCGCAATTGAGCCTCCTCGACCAATACCATCACCCCGCACATTGTTTGAGATCTGCGAGGCATTTTCCCCTACCTCTGCCACTCCTGTAAGAGTTAAAGATTCTGTGGCGCTGACAACGATATTGCCTCCAACTTCATCTGCTAGAGTTGCTGCTGTAATTTGCGATCGCTCTAAAGTTATCTCGCTTCCCCGAACCTGGATTCCTCCCGTTGAGTTAGCAGTCAGGTTGGGATTGAGTAGAGCCGAGCCTGCTAATAATTCTAGGGATGCAAATTGGCTAACCCCTTCGTATCCTAACTGCCAGCCCGCAGCAATAGAGGCAATGCTTACTTCTCCATCCGCCACGCTCCCCAAGTCAATTCTGCCCGATTCGGCATTGACAACCCCACCATTAAAAGCAACACCGTTTCCTACCAGTGCAAAGGTTTTGCCCGAAGCTATTTCTAAAGCTGCATCAGGATTACCCGTTCCCGATAGATTAATTGCAGCAGAGTCTTGTCCTAACTGCAAACCAACTGGAGTGCTGATAGTTAATAAAGGCTGAGTATTTAAATCTGTATTAAAAACCGTTCCATCTTCAAAAATTACGCTATTAGCAGTGCTGCCTAAAAAAGAACCGCCAATGTCTAATCTGGCATTGCTGCCCATGCTGATGCCATTAGGGTTGATCAGAATTAAGTTGGCGTTGCCATTTGCCCGAATTAAACCATCAATGCTTGAGATATTGCTACCCGTGACGCGACCAATAATATTGCTAATGTCTGCACCATTGTTGAAGAAAGTGGTGCTACCAGTCTCGACGGAAAACTCTTGAAAACTATGAAACAAATTACTGTCTTGAGTAGTTCCCCCAGTAACTTCAGTGACGTTATTTTCGGTACTGGTTTCAGTCCCCATACTGCTATCGGGAGTAATCTGTGCTGCAACTGGATTACTTATTGCGCACCAGCCGATTAGGCTAGTCAATAATTGCAGAGAAGAGAATTTTTGACGATAACTCTTTGAGTACGCTTTGCGATCGCATCTAGCCATTTTTTTATTCTGTTGAAAGAATTTACAGGCACTTTCTGAGGGAGCTACCTGGTGCTGTAATTATACAGAGCTATGGTGGTGCAATCTCGAATCAGATCGATCGACTCAATGCTTTTCTCAGCAATATTTTCTCAGCAACAATTTAGATGCAACACGAGAGTTCGACTCGCTCAAACTCTCGTATCTCCTTAGATAACTTCAAAGTCTCCTGCTGTCAGACTTTCGGTATTGACCCCATTGAGATTGGCTAATACTTCTCCATCAGCCAGAATGGTATGACCAGAAAAAGCTAGATCGTCAAACTGCAAACCCGAACCCAAACTCAGAATGTCGCTGCCTCGCTCGAAGTCCACAATAGTATCAGTTCCGTTACCTGAGTTGAGAACGAAAGTATCCCTACCTCCGCCTCCAACGAGAGTATCATCACCCAAACCACCATCGAGGAAATCGTCTCCACTATTGCCCGTGAGGCGATCTTCACCTTCTCCCCCTGTCAGAGTAACGCTACCCGCCACGCTGACCACAGAACTGCTGCTAGAAGCTGAAGTTTCAGAAGAACCCGAACTGCTAGAGCTACTGCTACTAGAACTAGAAACGCCGTTACCATTTTCACTAACGCTGGCAGAGCTTGTAGAGTCTACGTTTGATTCGCTTGATTCCGAATCAAAATCATCAACAGTTAGCTTAAATAATTCAATTCCCGTTTCACCATTGTTAGCAGCGAAAAACAGCTCATTGCCCACCACCGTCAAAAATTCGGGATTAGAGCTGTAGGGAAAAGCAGAATCGTAGTTATAATTAAATCCAGGACGCAAATCTTCAACTAGCTGAGTTCCCTCCGTCGTCCCATCTGTGACCCACAGTTCTCGACCTACCTCCTCTGTACGAGCTACAAAATACAGACGACCAGAGAATTCGGTGAACTGATAGATACTCGAACCTTCGGCATCAGTACTGTCGCCAAAATTAGATATCGCGGGATTAACATCTTTAACTAGTTGCGTTCCCTCTGTTGTACCATCTGTGACCCACAGTTCTCGACCAACAACACCATCATCGGCAGTAAAAAAGAGCTTGTTATCAAATTCGCTAAAATAGTTGGGATAAGAGTTGAAATCAACGAAACCAAAAGAATTAGGAGTAGTGTTGGTGTTGATATCTTTTAATAACTGAGTCCCCTCTACCGTTCCGTCTGTCACCCACAGTTCATTACCGCTTTCACCATTATCGGCAGTAAAGTAAAGTCGATCTTGGAGCTGAATTAAGTTTCTGGGATATGAACTATTAGGACTACCATATGCATCGGTTGCAGGATTAAGATCCGTCAGCAGTTGAGTTCCTGACTCTGTTCCATCACTTACCCACAGTTCCCTACCGTTCACACCATCATCGGCAGTGAAATAGATTTTATCGTTAAATTCCGTTAATGCGTAAGGACTAGAATTTAGCGGACGAGGATTTTCTAGACGACGGCTTTTGCCGATTCTAGCGTATATATATTCGCTGTCATCAAAACCAGTATTAATATCTTTGACTAGTTTTGTTCCGTCTGTTGTGCCGTCACTCACCCAAAGCTCTCTGCCATTTTCACCATCATCAGCAGTAAAATACACCCGATCGCCAACTGCAAGCAAATTTAGAGGGATGGAACTGTCAACACGAGGTTCAAAGGGATAAAAATAACCATCTGTTACTCCAGGATCGATATCTTTAAGTAGTTGAGTTCCTTCACCTGTGCCATCACTAATCCAAAGCTCTCTGCCATTTTCACCATTATCGGCAGCAAAAAATAAGCGATCGCCTAATACCGTAAACTCCTGGGCAAAAGAAGCATTTTCAAACGAATACTGACTATCATTCGGATGAATATCTGCCAGAAGTTGAGTTCCCTCACCTGTGCCATCACTTACCCAGACTTCTGTACCACTCACACCAGCGCTTGCCGTAAAGTATAGGCGATCGCTAAATTCAATAAAATTTCTGGGATTAGAACCATTATCGAAGGCATTTTCGCCATCATTCGTACGAATGTCTGCAACTATCTGCGTCCCCTCTGCCGTACCATCACTTACCCAGAATTCCGACCCCGCTTGTCCGCTACTAGCAGCAAAATAAAGCCGATCGTTAAATTCAGTTAAATCGCTGGGACTAGAACTTTGAAGATATGAGGTGTAATATCCATCATCGGTGGCTGTACTGATATCTCTGACTAAGACAATTCGATCTATGTTATCCATTTACTTTGCTGATTTATATTGAGATAGTTTTGTTTCTATTGGCGCAACTGCGATCGCCAGTAACTAAAATTCACAAGATTCTACCCGTAACTTAAAATTCATTTGTACCACGCTTGTGGCTCATCTAATATTAAAAAATGTCTTGACAACTCATACTCGTTATGAGTATGATTTATTTAATGAAATTTATTTTCACAATAGAACAGTTAATTAAGGAGTAAAAACTCATATGAGAGATAAAGTACCCAGCGTTGTATTTAAGACCAGAGTTCGCGATGAGTCTGTTGAAGGACCAAATCCTTTTCGCTGGCAGGATACAACTACCGAAGATATCTTCAAAGGTCAAAAAGTAGTCTTATTTTCCCTTCCTGGTGCGTTTACTCCCACCTGTTCTTCTACTCACCTACCTGGTTATGAAGAGAAGTACGAAGAGTTCAAGTCTTTAGGTATTGACAAGATCGTTTGTATCTCAGTCAATGATGCTTTTGTAATGTTCCAGTGGGGCAAACAGCAGGAAGTCAAGAATATTTTCTTGCTACCCGATGGTAACGGCGAGTTTACTCGTAAGATGGGGATGCTGGTTGATAAAAGCAATCTCGGATTCGGTATGCGATCGTGGCGCTATTCGATGTATGTCAACGACATGAAAATTGAGAAACTGTTTACCGAGGAAGACTTTAACGATAATTGCCCTACCGATCCGTTTAAAGTATCTGATGCCAAGACGATGTTGGAATATCTAAAAGGCGCACAGTAGCCAATACTTTGGAAACATTACATTAGATGTTTCTCTTATTCTAAAACTATGGTCACAATCTATCTCGGTACGATCGCCTCTTTAGGAGCAGGATTAGCGACAGCAGTGGGAGCATTACCCATTCTATTTACGGATAACCTAAGCAAAAAGTCGCAGGGAATCTTGCTCGGCTTGGGAGGAGGAGTAATGTTAGCTGCAACGGCATTTTCGCTGATTATTCCAGGCAAGGAAGCAGCAGGAGAACTCGGCTACTCTCAAGGAGAATCGGCGCTAATTATCAGTATCGGGATGATTGTGGGGGCAAGTCTACTGTGGCTAATGCATAACTATTTTCCTCACGAACACTTTCAGAAGGGAAAAGAAGGCAAGGTAACAGAAAACTTTGAACGTTTGTGGCTATTTATTATTGCCATTACGATCCATAACTTTCCCGAAGGTTTAGCCGTCGGCGTAGGTTTTGGAGATGGAAGCATTAGCCACGGTTTACCCTTAGCTTTGGGTATTGGTTTACAAAATATGCCCGAAGGATTGGTAGTTGCCCTCGCCCTAAGAGAATTAAAGTATTCGGTTAAATATGCTCTGGGAATATCTTTGCTCACGGGGTTAGTCGAACCAATCGGCGGAGCGGTAGGCGCGGGAATAGTTAACTTTGGGCAGGTCTTTTTGCCCTGGGGAATGGCGATCGCAGCAGGTTCGATGCTCTTTGTAATCGTCGATGAAATTATCCCCGAAATAGACCGAGAAAGTGTCGCTCAAGAAGGCACTTTAGGCATTATGGCTGGCTTTGTGGGCATGATGTTTCTCGATATTGCCTTTGGATAAGTTAGGACGGGATAGCTAAAAGCGATCGCTAAAAGTTTAAGCGGCTTTTAATTATTTAAATTCTTTCCAATCGCCGAAATTACAATTAATTAATTTAGTCCCTGTTGGGAAAGAAAAGTTTCAGCAGTATTCAAATCAGTTATCAGTTAGGAGAATTAAATTATGGTTTCTACTGTTTCTAAGCAAAATCTTTACGCGACTCGAATCGACCTATCAGAAGATCTTCGAGCTAAAGTAGTTGGGATTTTAAATCAAACCCTGGCAGCAACACTAGATCTAAAAACCCAAACTAAACAGGCACACTGGAACGTTAAGGGGATGAACTTCTATCAGCTACATCTTCTCTTTGACGAGATGGCGGGCGAACTAGAAGAGTATACTGACATGGTTGCCGAAAGGGTGACAGCATTAGCAGGAACGGCAATGGGTACAGCACGCATCTCTGCCGATCGCTCTATCTTACCTGAATATGCTTTTGATGCTGTTTCAGGCGCAGAACACGTAGCTGCACTAGCCGATCGCTATGCTCTTTATGCCCAACATCTGCGCGAAGGAATTGAGGCAACAGAAGCTTTGGGAGATGCGGATACTGCCGATCTTTATACCGAAATTTCTCGGACGATCGATAAGCGCCTCTGGTTCTTAGAAGCTCATATCGTTATCTAGTTAGTAAGCTCACGATCTTACATAGCGATCGCCGATTGAACAACAGTCGCGATCGCTATATATGCTTAAAGTCTTGTCGATGCAGTAGGCATCTTGCCCTTCTGTTAAATTTCTCCTTGTACGTATTAAACAGATAAATATTATCGATTAAATATAAAACACCCGATCTGAATTAGAATTAGCGATCGGGATATCTCAAACTATATATAATTCTAAATTTCCAAGTCTCACTCTAGAATCAAATTAGCGATCGGGATATCTTTGTTGACTTGATGTTATTAGATTTTCAACGAAGACAATCCACATCAAGCGTATAGAAAATAATTTAAATAGGAGTTGATTAAATATGAGTTATGATTTCGATTTGTTTGTCATCGGCGCGGGTTCTGGAGGTATTGCTACCGCTAGACGTGCTGCTCAATATGGCGCGAAGGTAGGGATTGTCGAAAGCGATCGCCTGGGGGGAACTTGTGTTAACCGTGGTTGCGTACCAAAAAAGCTGATGGTGTATGCTTCGCATTTTCCCGACGGTTTTGAAGAGTCGGCAGGCTATGGCTGGAAAGTGGGCGAAAGTAGCTTTGACTGGTTAAAAATGATTACGGCGGTAAATAATGAGGTCGATCGCCTCAACGGTATTTATCAGCGTATGTTAGATAATTCTGAGGTTAAGGTTTATCGCGGTTATGGTAAGTTTGTTGACTCCCATACAATTGCGATCGGCGATGAGAAAGTTACAGCCGAAAAGATCCTAATTGCGGTAGGCGGAAAGCCCGTTAAGCCCGATGATATTCCTGGGGTAGAACACGCAATTACTTCCAGAGAAATATTTAACGTCAAAGAACAGCCCAAGCGCATCGTCATCATTGGTGGTGGCTATATTGGCGTAGAGTTTGCCTGTATTCTTAACGGTTTGGGAACAGAAGTAACCCTTGTGATCCGTGGTGAGAAAATTTTGCGGGGCTTTGATGAGGATCTGCGTGATGAGATTCAAGAAGGCATGAAAAGACACGGCATTCGGATTCTAAATAAAAAACCCAAACTGTCGATCGCCAAAAAAGATAGTGGTTTAGAAATCACCGTTGCTGGACATGATGGAGAATCAGAAATCATTGTGGCGGATGCTGCGAGTTTAGCAGCTACGGGCAGAATACCCGATTTAGCGGATCTTGGTTTAGAAAATACCAAGGTGGAAACTGCCAAAGGGGCAGTTGTGGTAGACGAATATAACCAGACTGCGGAAGAACATATTTATGCCGTAGGTGACTGTACCGATCGCATCAACCTAACTCCCGTAGCTATTAACGAAGGTAGAGCCTTTGCAGATACTCACTTTGGGGGCAAATCTCGTAAGATGAGCTACGAAAATATTCCTACGGCAGTGTTTACTACCCCTGAAGCTGCTACGGTAGGCATGACGGAAGCGGAAGCCAGAGAGAAATACGGCGATGCGGTCAAGGTATATCTAAGTAAGTTCCGTCCTATGTACTATACGCTGCCCAACAAGCAAGAAAAAACGCTGATGAAGCTAATTGTCGATACCAACACCGACAAAGTTATTGGCGCACACATGGTAGGCGACAGTGCAGCCGAAATCATTCAAGGCGTTGCGATCGCTGTGAAAATGGGCGCAACCAAAGCCGACTTTGATGCCACCGTTGGTATACACCCCAGTTCGGCAGAAGAATTTGTCACCATGAGATAGGTCGAATGTCAAATTTAGTTTAAAGGCAGGGTTTTTTTGATAATTGTCCGTAAGTAAGAAGTAAAGTAGAGGCGTACACAGCTCCAAAGGGGCAGATCGTCGTTGCAGAGCCGAAGGCTCAGATCGTGCGGGGCGTATGCCCCAGAGTCTCGCTTTGCTTCCGTGTACGCCCGTACAGAAGTAAGAGGTAATTAGGGAGGAAGAAAAGCAATTTTTTCTTAGTCCCCTAGTCTCCCAATCTCCCAGTCCCCCCATCTCCCCATCCATCATGCAATGGTTAATCGAACCGCTTGAATTTGAGTTTATGCGCCAGGCGATCGCCATTGGCTTGTCTTTAGGCATTCTTGGCGCGGTGGTAGGTAGCTATCTAATTCTGCAACAAATGGGCATGATGAGCGGAGTAATTTCCCATGCTGTTTTGCCTGGTATTTCTCTTGCTTTTTTTCTGGAAGTAAACCTAGCTATTGGCGCATTTATCGCGGGAATACTTAGTGCTTTAGTGGTTGTTGGTATTCAAAAGCGATCGCGAATCAAAGTTGATGCAGCAATGGCATTAACTCTAACCAGCTTTTTGGCTTTGGGAGTAATTCTAATTACTATCTTAGAAACAGATCGAATCGACTTGGATGAGATTTTATTTGGGGATATTTTGGGCGTTACCAGTGGTGATGTGTGGCGCACCGTTATTATTACCGCCGTTGTTCTGCTGCTGACCAAACTCTTTTATAAAGAACTAGAATTTTATACTTTCGATCCTTTAGGGGCAAAAGCCTGCGGTCTACCCGTTAATCTGCTCTATTTTGGCTTGATTTGCGCCATTACTTTGACGATTGTTGCCAGTATGCAAACTGTGGGCGTATTGCTCGTCATGTCTCTTTTAGTTGGTCCTGCAATTACGGCGTATTTACTAGTTAAGGAACTCTCGCAAATGATGATCCTTGGGTCAATTATCGGCGCTTTCTCTAGCGCTGCGGGCATGTATAGCAGCTACTATTTCGATCTTCCTTCTGGTGCTGCGATCGTTATAGTTATTTTTGCTTTTTTCCTGCTGGCACTATTATTTAGTCCGACTCAAGGGATTTTTACCGAACCAGAATTTAGGAACAGAATTTTTGTTTGGCTAAGACGACTGCGGGATTAAAGACTTGGGGGTTTGGGGAATAGCGATCGCTTGAGATTCTTAAGGCAGATACGTAGCGCGATCGCTCTTTGTCCAAATAACCGAATCAATAAACACTATAAAAAAGCTACAATTTAACAAAATTAAAGACCCAAAAACTAAATTATGAGCTTTAGCGATGTAGTAGAAACAATTAAAAACCTTTCATTGTCAGAAAAACAGGAAATTCAAGCTTTATTATCTCAATATCTTCGTGAAGAGCGACGAGAAGAAATATATAACAATTATCAAAAAAGTATTAGAGAAGAACAAGGCGAATTAAACTTTGCTTCAGATATTGATGAACTAAAACAACTAATTGAAGGTTAATGATTAAAGTTAGCTTTAGTTCTTCTTTTAAAAGAGTATTCAAAAAAAGAATTAAAGGCAATACAGAGTTAGAATCTAGATTTTGGGCAAAACTAGAGATATTTCCCGATAATCTTTATGAGCCAAGTTTAAGAACTCATAAGTTATCGGGAAAACTGAAAGGCTTATGAAGCTTTGGCGTGGGATATGACCAACGAGTTATATTTTACGTTACAGATAGAGAAAATGCCGTTTTTATTGATATTGGCAATCACGATGAAGTTTATTAGTCAATATTTCAGTATTTCGCGACCGCCTAAAATCTTTTAAGCAGATAAACAGCACAATTGCTCAGGTTAGAATATGAAACATAGAAAAAAAAGTCTATGATTTAATTATTAGAACAGGCATTTGAAACAGAGAACGCTCTTTGTCTAAATAAGTTGATGCTATCAATAACGAGGAATTTTTGGTGATGAGCTTCGGTAACTTTCATCTTTTACCTTCTCCTTATTTTCTAATGTTGGACGTTCTAAATAGAATGGGTAATATAGCATTATGTATGCTGTTAAAATTGCAACATTTTTCAAAACTACTTACGAATTAACGCACTAAAGTGTCTTAATATCTCCTCCTCCGTAGCGAATTATCATTAATAATCCTCCTAGCATTGCCAGGTTTTTCAAAAACATAGCCTGTTCTAATTCCGTGGCAAGATCGTGATGAAATATCAGGGTGGCAGGGACTAAAAAGAGAATCAACATCGCTGCACCCCATCGGGTTTTAATTCCTAGTAGAATCGAAAGTCCACCTAAGATTTCTAAAGCGATCGCACCAATCAAAAAAAACAATGTCAACGGCATTCCGTGAGCAGACATATTTTCTTGGGTAGCGACAGGATTAATGATTTTATTGATACCCGACCACATAAAGATGGCGGAGAGAAATATGCGGGCGAAAAGCGATAGGTAATTATCAAGCGTGTGTAGCGAGCGATCGCGATTTTCCTGGTTACTAACCTTGGTAGTATTAGACATAATTATTGGGCATCTAAACTCGATTTACTTTACCCAAAACATACTAGGTTAATATTGGCGCTCGTCGTTAGGAGCAATAGGGAGTAATATCTTCACCACAGCAATCGGCTAGGAAACAAAGAGCGCGGAATCTGAGGGAAATTAGCTGTTCGTAAACTGGATTTAATTTACATAGAGGCGGAATGCTAACAATTACTCTGCCTCGAATACGTATTGTTCTAGCAAAAGGACATTGAGCGGGAATAAGATTAACAATTCGTCTGGCGGTTTGCTCTTGTTTGACCTCTAAATTATCTAACCATTGCTGAACTGGTTTTAAAGGATTGAATCTCTTTTGCTTGGGTGGTTGAATTAAAGTTGTCATGGCTTTATCGATCAGCTGTGCTTATTTGTTCTGTGTATATAAATTAGCTAACACGATACTTAAGCTGCTGACATATAATTATTTTTTATGATTGATTGGGAAAAATTATCTTTCGTAGTGATGTCTTCAGCTAACCTGGCGATCGCTTTGAAACTACAACTTTAGATCGAGAATTGTTAGGATATGTTTTTTAGGATTGAGATTTGAGCGATCGAATTTATTAGCTCAATTGATTATTTTCTAGGTTTAATAGTTCCCCGAAGCATGAACGTATTAAGATTTTTCTATAGGTGTGGAGTGGTTCTAAGTTTGCTGTGGTTAACTTCTGCCTGTAACGCTAATTCACAAGTAGAATCTCAGGATGAAGCAGAAGCCCAATCCGAGATACAGCAGCCCAAGCAGGTAGTAGCGTTAGGGAAATTAACTCCGAAAGGCGAGGTGATTAAGCTTTCGGTGGCAAACGCCGAAGATAGTCGCGTCAATCAAATTTTAGTCGCAGAAGGCGATCTCGTAAAGGAAGGTCAGGTGATTGCCATTCTTCAGGGTTTTGAAAACCGCCAGCGAGATTTAGAGGAGGCAGAAAAAGAGGTGGAGTTAGCACAGGCAAAACTAGCTCAAGTCAGCGCGGGAGATAGTAAGCAGGCACAATTATCAGCCCAGAGGGCAAATATATCCCGTTTAGAATCTCAGCTACGCAATGAAACTTTAGAAAAGCAGGCTGCGATCGCTTCAAGTAAAGCCCAGTTACGACAGGCAAAGCTAAACTTCGATCGCAATAAAGGTCTACAGCAGCAGGGTGCAGTTAGTGTCCAGGTGTTTGACGAGGCACGAGAAGGGCGGGATATGGCTCAGGCTACCTTAAATGAAGGATTGGCTCAGTTAAATAATACAAAACAGACTTTAGAGCAGGAAATAAAGCAAGAGCGAGAGAATTTGGCTCAGTTGCAAGAAATTCGACCTGTTGACGTGAAGGTATCAGAAATTGAGTTAGAGAAGACGATTATTGCCGTAGATCGAGTAAAGGCAGATTTAGAAGACACTAAGGTAAAAGTACCTATTTCGGGTCAGATCTTGCGTATCAATACCCGCGTTGGCGAACAGGTAAACACCCAGCAGGGCATTGTGGAACTGGGTCGGACAGGAGAAATGTATGCCGTTGCCGAAGTATATGAAACAGATATCAGCAAGGTGAAAATCGGTCAGTCAGCCACTATCAGCAGTGAGTATGGCGGGTTTGAGGGCAAGCTCAAGGGTACTGTAGAGCATTTGGGTTTGCAGGTAGGGGCGAAACAGCTATCGGAAGGTTCACAAGATCCAACCCAAGATGAGAATTCGCGGATTGTCGAAGTCAAAGTTCGCATCGATCCAGAAGACAGCGAAAAAGTTGCAGGATTGACCAATATGAAAGTCCGTGTGGAAATCAGTAATTAACCAATGTCGTAGAGACGTTACATGTAACGTCTTCCCATGTAACGTCTATAACCATGAAGCCAATTTATTTATTATCCCGTAGAATCAATGCCTATCTGCGTCGTACTCCCGTAGCCTGGCTACAGCTATCTCATCAAAAGGTACGCCTATTGGTCGCAATCCTCGGTGTAGCATTCTCGATCATTTTGATCTTTACCCAGCTAGGTTTAAGAGCGATGCTGTTTGATGGGGTTACTCTTTTGCCCGAAAATCTCAACGGCGATCTATATTTAATTTCTACCTATGCCGATAATATTCGCGATAGTGATTTTCCTAATATCTATCTCTATCAAGCAGATGCTATTGAAGGAGTAGCAGATGTACGACCCCTATATGTTGGCTATGGCAGATGGGTCAACCCCAAGCTATTAGAATCTACCAAAACAGAAAAAGCGCAGATAAAATCTTCTTCGATGCAGCTTATTGCCTTTAATCCCAATAAGCCAGTATTTAAGATTCCTGAAATCAATAGCCAGCTAAATCTTTTATCCGTCCCTGGTGGAATTTTATACGATCGCCTGTCAAAATCGGAGTCAGGAAATATTTCTCAATTGTTTGCCGATCGAGGTCAGGTTTCTAGTATTCTCAGCAATCGTCGAGTCACCGTCATGGGCTTGTTTAATCTTGGCAGCACTTTTTATTACGATAGCGTTGCCGTGATGAGTGACTGGAATTATGGACAAATTAGAGGTGCAGAAGAACTTAATGAAGTTTCTGTCGGCGTAATATCTCTTGAGCCTGGGGCAGATCCGCAACAGGTAATTAAGAGGATTCAAGGTACTTTAAACAAAGATATTAAGGTCTTGACGAAAGCGGAGTTAGCCCAAGCAGAAAAAGATGAGGTCGCTACTTGGTCGGAGGGAAAAGTGCTTAATTTTGGGGCAGCAATCGGCTTTATCGTCGGCATTATTATTGTCTATCAAGTGATTTATACCGATGTCAGCGAGCATCTTCCCGAATATGCCACCCTCAAGGCGATGGGCTATAAGGATCGCGATCTATCTCTAGTCGTGCTGCAAGAATCTCTAATTTTGGCAGTCATGGGCTTTATTCCTGGCTATTTAGCTTCCTTTGGCATTTATTACCTGATGACTAATTTTATCGAGCTTCCCGTGACGATGAATACGGGTATTGCCCTACAGGTGTTTACTCTTAATATTATGATGTGCGTAATTTCGGGCGCGATCGCGATTAAAAAACTCCGAACTGCCGATCCTGCCGATATTTTTTATTAGCTGTTGCTTGTGAGAAGTTGGCGATCGCTTTTTCCTGCTTGACCCTGCTTTGAACAAGACATCGATCGTAATAAAATTGTCTATCACCTTATTCTGAGAATTTGGAGCAAAATAAAAAGAGATATTTAACTCTCGATCTTTGTAAAGTAACTACTTAACTTTGGATTTATCCATGAAATCGCTCTTATATTTATTCACCCTCGTTGCTATATCCTTTTCTGCATCGGCGATCGAAGCTCAGACTCCCACTCCCGATGCAGGTAATATCGATCGCGCCAGACCAATTCGACAACAGAGTACTTTTTCTAATCCCAATAGTGGCTCGCGCCAGTTTTTCGATGGCGGTAAAGATAAGCTGTACTTTTTAGAAGAATCAGAACCAATTTTACAGATCGAGTCCGAAAGCGATCGCGAATTAGAAAATAGCGATCGAGAGATAGAAGAGAAAAAGGACACAGATTTAGAACAGTCAGAATGAACAAAACATATTTAATTACAGGCACAAATCGAGGCATTGGTTTAGAGTACTGCCGTCAGTTAAAAGATCTGGGGAACGAAGTTATAGCCGTCTGTAGAGAACCTTCTGAAGAGTTACAAAGTTTAGATGTACGGATTGAGTCGGGAGTAGATTTAACTAGCGAGCAGGCAGTACAGGCTTTAGTTAAAAAATTAGACGGCAAACCAATAGATGTATTAATTAACAATGCGGGAATTGTCGAACGGATTTCCTTAGACAATCTCGATCTAGACAGTATTCGACGACAGTTTGAAGTAAATGCGATCGCGCCTCTGTACTTTACCAGCGCTTTGCTTCCCAATCTAACTACATGCGGGGACGCGAAGCTAATCCCTTTGGGACAAGCCCTTTGTGGCTCAAAGGTTATTTTAATGACTAGCCGTATGGGTTCAATTAAAGATAATACTTCTGGTGGCTCTTATGGCTATCGGATGTCTAAAGTTGCTCTATCGATGGCTGGCAAGTCTTTGGCTTTAGATCTTCAGCCCAAAGGGATCTCCGTGGCTATTTTACACCCAGGATTAGTTAAAACCCGCATGACCAACTTTACCGATTCGGGTATTACTACCGAAACCTCTGTAGAAAGCTTGCTAAAGCGAATTGAAGCCTTGAACCTAGATAATACGGGGACGTTTTGGCATTCTAATGGCGAAATACTTCCCTGGTAAGATCGCATCGACTTCTAGGATAAAAATACTATAGCTATTTGCTTGTAAGTAAGAAGTAAGAAGTGAATACTGTAGCGGTGGATGTTGGACAAAAAAAATCCTCAACCCATTTACTTAATAAGTAGAGGTCAAGGAAATCAATATATTAATATTTGTAGGTATTTTATGAGCTAGATTGTGTCTACTACCTAAGACCGTTTTGATGAAGGGTTGCGCCTTCCCTCGGCAGTAATTAAGTGGAGGAAGCGATAAAAACTCCACACCTATAACTCAATCTGACTGTCTAGAAACCTGACGATTCGCTCTCCTTCGGTTTCTAGCTATGGGTCACAACGGTACAACCCCCATCCAGCAAAATGTTTGTGTTTGAATTGCAAGTGAGCTAGATTGCGTCTACTACCTAAGACCGTTTTGATGAAGGGTTGCGCCTTCCCTCGGTAGTAACTAAGTGGAGGAAGCGATGAAAACTCCACACCTATATAACTCAATCTGACTGTCTAAAAACCTGACGATTCGCTCTCCTTCGGTTTCTAACTATGGGTCACAACGGTACAACCCCCATCCAGTTTAGTGCAATATTTGTTTTGAATACACTAACTATATTATGGGATTTTTTGTCTGCCCACTTCTGTCACAAGTTGTATTGATTCTCCCGAATTGTTAGCAAAACTACTAACTAAAGAAATAGGCAATTTTGTATAGCTGTAATTTGAGATTACTGTTATTGACCCATAAAAATTTGCCCGACAAATAGATCACGTCAGGGGAATCATATCGGTATATTCCAACAGTAACTCTTCATCTGTTAGATATCGATCTGCCTGTTGGGGAGTCCAAAGTAGTTCAAACTTAAACAGGTAATCATCTCGCATTGAGGAGATCTGTAGTAATGCTTCTTTTAAACCTTCCTGGGTATTAATTTTGGTAAATAAGGGTTGGTCGTCCGCCGTACCTAAAATCAGCGTCACGACAACATAGTCGGCAAAGTCATCTTCAGCAGTCTGTTTTGTCTCTCTAGTTTTCAACGTACCGTCAATATTACTCAGGGTTTCGCTGCTAAACTTGCTTCTTTGGAAAATAGATAGTCGGTCGAATGCAGATTCTGCTCGCTCGATATCCAAGGAATTGGAGTCAGATAATACATGAGTCCAGGCAATTTCATGACGCAAGAGAATTAAGGCTGATTCCTGCATTAGGGTAACTAAACCCGATTCTGTCTCGGTATCCGTATTCGTGCTTAATGCCGATAGATCTTGTTGAATTCCTGTCGCTGCTGAAGATAGAGCAACTTGTAATAAAGATACTGTAACGCGATCGTTGTCTCTTTCTTTCGCTATTCTTCCCGCACCTTTGTTACTAAACGCTCTGCTAAACATCTTATAAAGCTGAAAAATAACTATGCAGACAATAATTAGTACAGTGAATAGCACCAAGAGAAAAATAATAAATGCTAGCCAGCCACCGCCAGAACTGCTGCGACGACGATAGTTAGTAGGGGGATTCTGTCGATTTTGATATACGGGTGCGGGATTCGATTGGCGGTAGGTTCTACTTGGTTCTCTCTCATAAGGAGATTGACGATAGGTGCGATCTGATTCTCTTTGATAAGAGGGAGAAGTTCGACGCTGATTTTTACTGCGACTGGGTTTTTTTTTATAGGAAGGGGAAGGTCTGCGCTGATTTTTGCTACGGCTAGGAGTACTGCGTTTTGGGGTTGACGATCTAGATGGTCTTCTTTTGAATGACCCTCCACCACTGCGTCCACCACTCTTTTTAACGATTAAAATTTCTTTTCTCTGAGTCAGATTTGAATCAGGAATAGCGATCGCAGTACTGCTCAAAATTACTGAATTCAATAAATTAAGACTACCCGTTGTCACTAGAAAAGCAATGCAAAAAAGTTTAATCCTCTGTTTAGACATAACTATAGTTCAACGGTTCTACTGATACGATCGGCAAACCGTTTCTTCTCCAAGATCAATTTACGTTTATAGTTCCCTGGTCGAAGAATTGAATTGCCATAAGCGATCGCATACCGCTCTTTGAAATCCTGCAGACTAGAATCAGAACGAAAGATATTATAATTGCTCTAACATTTTTATTAGCTCAAACTGGGGATAACATGGCGGATATTGTAGATATTGCAGTAAATACAGAAGGATTTAGTACTTTGGTTGCTGCGGTAAAAGCAGCCGATCTGGTAGATACGCTAAAAACTGCTGGTCCTTTTACTGTCTTCGCCCCGAACGATGCTGCCTTTGCCAAACTTCCCCCAGGCACAGTGCAAACACTGGTTGAGAATCCGCCTCAGTTAGCCAGAATACTTAAATATCACGTTGTGGCAGGAAAGCTAACTAAAGCCGATCTAAGCAAGGTAGATTCTGTGGAATCTGTAGAAGGTTCACCTATTTCAATTAACTGTAACGATGATACTTTTGAAGTAAAAAACGCCACGGCGATCGCAGCTGATATTGAAGCCGACAACGGCATTATTCACGTGATTGATAACGTTATTTTAATGGGATAGTTCTGTTAATTATTTGTTTCAGTCATTTATATCGACAGCATTTCAGTCGCCATCAATCGTATTATTAGTCAAATAACAGTAGGTAAAGTTTATTCTTTTGATATGAGCGATCGCAATGGTCGTATTTGCGATCGTAGAGTAGTTAATTTGTGTTTTTGTCGAAAATTATCAACATATTGCACGACCATGTTAACGATAATCAGAAGTTTGAATATCTCCCAAACGCGCTTCATCCCGCAGAAAACGATCTATCTGGGCGGTGAAAAACTCGCGATTTTTTTCTAAATGCTCTGGATTTGGGTCGTCCACAGGATAGAGTAAAGCCTGACGTAAAGCTTGAATTACGGCCGATGTGACGTTATACATCGATCGCTGGAAGGTAATACCAAGCTGCACCAGCATGTCGTCTTCACCGCGACAGTGTTTTAGATAGTATTCTCGTAGATAATCGGGCAGAAAATGCCACATATCATCCATCAACAGTGTGGGGGGAATACCCGCCATGCCTACAGGTAAGACATCTGCATAGAGAATGCCGTAATGAAAGTCTTTTTGTTCGTCGGGTACTTGGTTTGCTTGGGCATTATAGGATTTTGTACCGCGGAAAGGTGAAGTACGATAAAAAATCGCCTCTACATAGGGTAGTGCAGCCTCATACAGCCAGGTGAAGCCTTGGGATTTGGGAATAATTTCGTAGCATTCATCGCCAATGTAAACATGATGATAGATTGCTCGACCCGCTACCGCAAAGATGCCGTTAACCAAAAAGTCCATCGCCTCTTTGACGGTGGTCATTTTACCCTCGTCGTAGAGATCGGACATTTCCAGAAATACGGGACACATTACTTCCCAAAATAGTCCTAGATTGGAGTAGTAAGATAGCTGCCTAACTTGTTCGAGGAACATATCGGGAAATAGTTTGTACATTCCCTGCATGATGGGATTGCCTTTAAAATAGGCTTTAATTGCTCGATCGGCATTGGCTTTATATTCGTCGCTATCTAAATAGGCGTTAAACCTGGGATTAATATCCTCATGCCAAAACATTGCTCGCATACAGGCTTCAGCAAACTCCATATTAATGCGATCGTGATTGAGGTGATGCAAGAGCTTGGGCATTTTTCCTGTTTCACCCTTAGCAATGAATTCTAAAAGTTCTGGATGTGCCGAAGCTTCACCACGCCAGACCCTGGGTGCGCCATTTTCCCCCGCATATTTGTTGGGCAAATCTAAATATTGCTGGGAAATAAAATACTTAAAAGCGGGCAGCGGATTCAGGAAAACCCGTTCGGCGATATAGAGTAAATCCCGCCAGTAGAAATCCATGGGGATGGCGTAGGCTTTATAAATCCCAATAATCTGCATCAGGTTTTCAGGAGTATCGGGCAACATTGACCCTCCTGCTTCAAGACGATGAATTATATCGGCAAAGGGATGATCGATCGGCGGTAGTTTTGTTTGTGTTTGAGTCATAGTTACTGGTTATTTGCCCTAAAGGACTAACTTCATGTCGCGAAGCTTATCACTTAGGATTTATTACTGATTACTGCCCTAAAGGATTAGCTCCTTCGTCGCGTCATTACTGACTTTTAAGGCGACGATAGTTGTATTCGCTGGATGGCTGGCGATAATGCTGTAGTTGGTAATATTGGTAAGCCAAACTGGTCGCAAGCCTAAAATGACGATAATTGCAGCTAGCACAAAAGCCGGTAGGCGTTCAGCTAGGGTCACTTGAGCATAGACAACTGGGGTCTGACGACAGTCGATTTTACCGAAAAATGTGTTGTTGACTAAAATGACAAAATATACGGAAGTTAAACTTGTCGCTACCAAACAACAGATAGTTAAGATCGGAAAGATGGTAAAGCTGCCTTGAAAAGAGACATATTCGCCTACAAAGCCAACCATGCCAGGAATTCCTGCACTTGCCATTACCGCCAAAATCATTTGACCACCAATGATAGGTAGGCCTCGCTGGGGATTCATCAAACCTTGAAGAGTAGTTAGATCGCGACTGCCTGTTTTTCGTTCAACGACTCCCACTAGATAAAATAGCAGCGACACAATCAAGCCGTGGGCAAACATCTGGCAGATAGCCCCCGTGACGGCAATCGAAGTTCCCGCAGCCGTAGCTAAGACGACAAAGGCGACATGGGCGATGGAACTATATGCCACCATCCTTTTAATATCCGTTTGAGAAATAGCTACAAAGGAGGCATACAAAGCACTCAAAGCAGCGATCGCGCCCAGCCAAAGAGCAATATCATTCCATACTTGCGGAAATAGCCCCAAACCAAAGCGAATTAAGCCATAAGTTCCGAGTTTTGAGAGTACACCACTCAAAATCATCGATACTGACGTTGAAGACTCGGTGTAGGCATCTGGCAGCCAGGTATGAAAAGGAACGAGGGGAGTCTTAATGACAAATCCAATAATAATTGTAATCAGTAAAATTAACTGTTTACTATAGGGCAGTAACTGAGTCTGAATGGCTTCGTAGTCAAAACCACTATTAGTAAGGAAGGCGATACCTAGAAACGCTACTAAGACAAAAATACCTGAAAATGCGGTGTAAAGCAGGTATTTTATCCCCGCATAAGCGCGATTCTTGCCACCCCAAATATTGATCAGTAAATAAGTAGGAATCAGCTTAATTTCGTAGAAAATAAAGAATAGTAGTAAATTCCTCGATAGCAAGGCACCGTTGATACAGCCCGCGAGGATTAAAATCAGGCTATAAAAAAGTTTCGGTCTAGCAATAGTCGATCGCTCTCGATCTAATTCGCCACTATAGATAGCCAGACAGATTAACAGGTTGCTGAGAATGACTATGGGCAGAGATAAGCCATCAATACCGAGGTTGTAGTTTAGACCTAAAACTTCAATCCAGGGCAAAAATTCGGTCAACTGTAAACCCTTAAGCTGAAAATCATAGCTCCAGATTGCGAACAGGGATAAGAGCAAATTTAGCCCCGCGAAGACTAGACTCGCATTGCGAATCATGGGCATTTTTTTGAGGGGCAAACAGGCAATAATTAATGCCCCAAGAATAGGTATCCAGATTAATAAACTAAGCATGAGTTATGGGGAAATGTCCGTCGAGTAAATTTGAAACGCCGAATTAAAAGGTCAAACCAAAGATTAAGCCCAGCAACACTGTTCCAAGAACAATAGACAGGAGATAAAATTGGGATTGACCTGAGTTGTTGTATCTCAACGCCTGTGCGCCAAATAAAGTACCGATTCCGACTAGGTTTACCGCACCATCGACAATATAGCGATCGCACCAGTCAAAGATCCGCGACGTAATACGGACGATACTGACAATAGTCAGCCGATAGAGGTCTTGGATATAAAGATCGTTAGCGAATAGCTGCTGTATGAACGTAGGGACTAATTCCGCGGGCTGCTTGTCACTAGTTCGCAAATATAACCAGGCTGCCGAGCTAACTCCAGTCAGACTCGAACCAATGAACATCAAAGCTACGGTTTTGTCCAAATCCGCCCAGGTGGGCAATAGATCGAACTGCTGCAAGATGAAGGGAAGATGCAGACTTATCCCCGCTAAAATCGACATCGGCAAAATCATTGTCCAGAGTACCTCGGGGCTACGTTTAGTCATCTGAGTAATCTGACCGCCAAATACCAATCCGAACACTCGCATCAGACTAAAAGCAGTTAATCCGTCTACCAGTACTAATACTCCGAGGAGGAGGGGCTGGACATCTAATAAATAGTTACCCAACTCTTGTAATGCCCAGAATCCCCCTAGAGGCGGAACGGCAATCAAACTCGCTGCGCCGATTAAAAACGCAATCCCGCTCACAGGACGACGGCTAAAGATTCCCCCCAACTGGGTCACATTTTGGGTAACGTTACTAATAATTACCGTCCCCGCACTCATATACAGGAGAGCCATGGCGATCGCATGAGTCAAAATCAACAGTAGAGCTGAATGATTTGCCCCCACCGCCACGGCGATAAACACAAAGCCCATATAAGCACTGACAGAATAAGAGAGCGTCCGTTTAATATCCACTTGGGCGATCGCAATTAAAGAGGCGCTAATGGCCGTAAAAGAGCCGACGGCAATCATTAATAGATTAGAAATAGCAGATTGAGCTAAAACTGGCTGTAGTTGAATGACAACATAAGCACCACCAGCAACAACGACTGAATTCCGCATCATCGATGCTGGAATAGGACCTTCCATCGCTTCATCTAGCCATAGCTGTAGGGGAAACTGAGCGCATTTTGCTAGTGGTCCTGAAACCAAAGCCAGACAGAGTAAATTCGCCGATAAAGGGCTGAGGTTAATTGCTGCTGCCCATTCTGCAAGCTCATCGTAGTTCCAAGTTCCCGCAAAAGACCAGAGGGCAATAATACCTACCAGCAGGAGCAAATCTCCTACCCGCTTAGTCCAAAAAGCGTCTCTTGCCCCTGTTACTACTAACGGTTGGGCAAACCAAAAGCCGACAATTAAATATGTAGCCAGAGTCAGCAACTCTAAAAAGACATAGCTGAAAAAGAGAGAATTACAGAAAGCTAGTCCACACAAGCCCGCTGAAAAAAAGCCCATCAGCGCATAAAATCTGCCCCATCCCCAGTCCATTTCCATGTAGCCAATTGCATAAAACTGGGCGAGTATATTTAAGCCGGTAATTAGAGCCAGCGCACCGACGGTAATTGCCGAAATTTTGAGATCGAAAGAAATATATAAACCCGCTGCAGTTAGCCAGGGAAATCTGATTTCTTGAACTGGCTGCTGCCAAACTTCCTGTAGCGCCAAGATGCTGTGAATAAAAGCCAGACTGGTCGCTACCAAATTAATATATCCTGCTGGTCTAGAACCAGTTTTCTTAATAATTCCTGGTGACCAGGTTAATGCTAATATTGCTCCGACTAGTGGATAACAAGGAACTAGCCAGATACTTTCGCTAAATATCCGAACCATAATGATTTAACTACCTGCGTGTAAGAAAATGCGTCGGCGTGAACTATAAATTGACGGCTAATAACATAATGCCTGATTATCGAACCTAAAAATTACTATAGATTAAAATCAATCTTCTGTAAAATAGCATTTGTTTATATCTATAAACAAACAATAGTGCGATCGCCACAAGAATAACTTTTGGCGTAGTTTTCGGCTGAGAGATGGGAAACAGGAAGACGCAAAGCCTTATTCTGAAAGGTTTTTGCGCTCGGTAAAGCTAGGAACTCAGATCGATAGTTTTTGGTGTCGCCATCTATTCGAGCTAAGAGTATTTGCCATAATCGAGCTTGGCAGGCAAGATAGTAACACTTTTATCGTTTCTAAATTATTAGAAGTAGCTAGTTGCGCTAGATAGTCGCAGATTTGGGCTTATCTGTCTCAGTTAGATGCGATCGCTCAATTGTTAGAGGAGAAATTATCGATGAAAATTTTAGTAACTGGGGTAGCTGGATTTATCGGTTTCCACTTAGCTAAAAGACTGTTGGCAACGGGGAATGAAGTTTGGGGAGTAGATAATCTCAACGATTATTATGACGTGGGGCTAAAACAAGCACGTTTAGAGCAGCTCTTACCCTATCCTCAGTTTACCTTTGAATATCTCGATATCAGCGATCGCACTCTCACGGCAGATTTGTTTACTAACGGCGATTTTGAAATAGTGGTTCATCTGGCAGCCCAGGCAGGGGTACGCTATTCCTTGGAAAACCCTCATGCTTATGTTGATAGTAATTTAGTTGGCTTTACCAATATCCTCGAAGGCTGTCGTCATAGCGATATCCAACACCTGATTTTTGCCTCCTCTAGTTCTGTCTATGGTAAAAATACCAAGGTTCCCTTCGCTGTCGAAGATCGAGTCGATACTCCGGTGTCTCTGTATGCAGCAACCAAAAAAGCAAATGAATTAATGGCTCATGCCTACAGTCATCTGTATCAAATTCCCACCACGGGACTGCGCTTCTTTACCGTCTATGGTCCTTGGGGTAGACCAGATATGGCTTACTTCAAATTCGTTAGAGCGATCGCTGAAGATCGACCTATTGATGTCTATAACTATGGCAAGATGATGCGAGACTTCACCTACGTAGATGATGTCGTTGAGGGCATAATCAGGCTAATTCCCCATCGCGCTAGAACCCGTCCTCCTTACCAAATTTATAACTTAGGCAATAACAATCCCGTCGAGCTACAGGAATTCATTGCCACAATCGAAAAATTGATGGGTAAATCTGCTCAGAAAAACTTTTTACCAATGCAGCCAGGTGATGTAGTAGCTACCTATGCAGATATCGAACCGTTTGTTGCCGATATTGGTTTTGAACCCACTACTTCGATCGAGCGGGGATTAACTAGTTTTGTTAAATGGTATCAGTCTTACCACAGTCCCAATATGACTCAAGAAGATGTTGTGGCAGCCTCACTACCTACTGCTGTTTAATGCCCTACTTCTCAGCTAAACATCCTCTGGGTAAAGGAAGATGGAAGCTTGAGTATAGACCTTATTTAAGCTGCTTTTATTTAATTTTTGACGCTTTATGGCGCAACGCTAGGAAATGGCGATCGCTCAATCGACAGATCTAAAACAGTCTAGCTAGATCTTCGTATTCAATCAATAATTGCTCGTTACTGATGTAAATATCTTCCTGCTGGGGATTCCAAATTGATTCAAACTTAATCAGCGAATCTTCTGGCATTTCTTCTAGTTTGACCAGATCTTCAACTAGCTTATCTTTGGTGCTAATTGTTTGAAACAGAGGCAGAGGCTGAGAAGTGCAAAAAACTAGGGTGGCCACAACATAGCTGTAGTTTCTTTCGTAACCTTCGCTGCTGCTAACGTTGCGATTGTAGTCAATTAGACCTGGGTGTTTGCTGGTAAATTTATTACCTTCGAGATCGCAGATAGAATCAAATTCAGCTCTGATTTGTTTCAAAGGCAGAGTAATCTCACTATGGCTGGCATGAGTCCAATGTCCTTGCTCGATCAATACTCGAACAGTTTTCTGCATTAGCTCTAGCAGATCGTAGTTTGGGTCAGCATCAATAATCGAACTTACTCGACTTAACTCTTTTCTCAATTCCCGAGCTGGAGGAGAAAAAGCGATTTGCAGCTTAGATACAGTTGCTTTGTTGGTATCTATAGCCTGCGAGCCAGAATTAACGAGATTGGATGACTTGGCAACTTTCGGTTCGGAATAATTGCTTGGTGGAATACCCCTTGATGATTCTGGTTTAATCAGCAGCATCTTATAAAACAAAAACAGAGGATAAAAAATACCCAAAGGAACAAAAAACAGCAGGAAGAAAGAAAGAGTAACTAATCTAATCAATCTGCTTCTAGACTGAGGATTGTCGGCATCTTTATCGACAGAATCCGTACCCTGTGCCAAAAGCAAACTTGCTTCAGATTGAGCGCTCGATGGCGAACTCGCCGACGCAGGAAGATTGTTTTGAGAAAGAACCAGATCTTTATCGACCGTTTTAATTGGTGTGGAATGTAATGGCTGAGAAGATACTAGTGGGGAAGATACCGCCTCTAGCTTTGAGGGATTAAAGCAATGGGTGGCGCTAGTAGCTAATAAAGCCGCACCAAAAAAACTTAAATTAGTAAGATTAATAATTTTAAATTTAGGCACTCTGAATAATGCTTGATAAGAGGTTTTTTTATGTTGACTACAATGTTACTTTATTTACCTACATTTTCTCGATCGTTATTGCGATGAATTATCGCTCATATTATTGGTTTGGCTCAATTTTGTGTTTGAGATAAGATTGCTTCGAACGAATCGTGAAGCAATTTTAAAAAGAATCTTATAAGTTGTGTTCGATCGTCAAAATCAAGGTTAAGAAGGAAGTTAAAATTCGTCCGCTCGATTGAAAACTATTGAAATAAACCAGTGATAAATTAATAGTCGGGCGACGCACAGATACAAAATACAGTTATAAGTTGACAAAGCATCGTCCACTAAGGATCTAGAATGAGCCGATCGAGATGATGCTCTATCAAATATAGAAGTCCGAGCGACAATTTCAGCGACTAAATCGAGACTACTTTTGCTCCAGAAGCATCAATTTCTAGAGATCGTACCTGCGATTCAATGCCCATATCTTTCCAGGCTGATTTCATTGCCGACTTAACTCGATCTTTGTCTGCGGGATTAGCCAAGGCTAGCAAAGTTGGTCCCGCACCACTAATGACCATGCCATGCGCTCCCGCAGCGATCGCAGCCTGTTCGACCTCAGAATAACCTGTAATCAACCGTTGACGATAGGGCTGATGTATTCTGTCAGCTAAGGCAGTGGTGAGCCATTCAGCATTATTAGTTGCTAAAGCTCCGATCAATAATCCCATGCGCGAAATATTAAAAATTGCATCTTGACGACTATACTCCGCTGGTAAAACCCGACGAGCTTCACGAGTAGAAAGTTCAAAATTGGGAATCGCGACGATGGGAACAATATCTTGATGCCAAGAAATCGGGCTAATCTGCCATTTTCCTCGATCTTCAACAGACAGCAAACAGTTGCCCAATAATGCCGGGACGACATTATCGGGATGACCCTCAATCGCGATCGCCATTTCCATAATTTCTTGCTGACTGAGGGGATTTCCTGCTAGGCTATTGCCCCCCACCAGTCCACCGATAATTGCCGTAGCAGAACTGCCCAACCCTCTAGAAAGAGGAACTCCTAGCCGAATAGTAATCTCTAGATGAGGAGGCTGTCGATCGATGTATTCGTAAAATCGAACCAAAGAACGATAGAGCAGGTTACTATCTCCCAGACCTACTTTGTACGCCTCGTCGCCTTCGACAATAATCTTTAATTTTGGCTCGCAATCGACCTCTACAAACTGAAACTCATTTGCCAGGGTCAAAGCTGCACCGAGACAATCAAAACCAACTCCAATATTAGCTGTAGTACCTGGAACACTAACGGTAACTTTGTTCATGTTATACGCTTGATGTGAATGAGCGGGGAAACCCACAGACCCTTCGTTTAGAGTTTACTAGTTTTGTAGCAAATCAATGAAATTCGATCGCAAAAGTATTAAACCGAATTATCAAATTTCAGTGCTAGATCGTTATCTAATCCAGCAGTTGAGCTGGCTATTCATATTTTGCGTCAGTTTATTAACTGCTTTGGGGGTAGCGATTGGTACTGTCTCGGAATTAGCCTATAAAGTTAGTGAATATCAGCTACCAATCCCCGTTGCTCTGCTCATCTTTGGCTGCAAAATTCCCGAATATGCTGCCTATGCCCTACCAATTTCAATTCTCTTAACGGGCTTAATTATTTACGGTCGTTTGAACAGCGATCGCGAATTAACCGCACTATTGAGTTTTGGTATTAGTCTATATCGGCTGGTTTTGCCCGCAATCGTCTTTAGCTTATTAGTGACGGGGGTTACTTTTCTTCTCAATGAGCTAATTGTTCCTGCTGCTAACTATCAGGCTAATCTACTGCAAACCCCTTACATCGCCAAGACTGAATTAAATCTCCAGAAGCAGGATATTTACTACGCTGAATATGAGTCTGAAGTAGACAATGCAAATAATACAGGCAATGCACGCAATACAAAGAAGCTCAAGCAAATCTATTTTGCCGAACGATATCAACAGCAAAGTCTAATCGGCGTGACAATTATTAGCTTTGGACAAGATCGAATTAAGCAAATTGTCACCGCCCAGTCCGCTCGATGGGATCGACAGCAGCAGTTATGGAATTTAGCTCACGGCTCGATCGCGAGTTTTGGAACGCAGGTAAAGGCAAACACCAAAACTATTCGAGATTTCAAGACAGTTCAGCTACCCCTATCCGCCCAGATCTTTGAGATTATTAGTAAGGAACGCAGTCCTGAAGACATGAACATTCGCCAAGCAAAAGAATACGTCAAACTGATCCTAGATAGTGGCGAATCGACCTATATTGCTAAATTTTTGGTACGGATACAGCAAAAATATGCATTTCCCTTTATCTGCGTGGTGTTTATTACAATCGGTTCGGCGTTGGGAACAAAATATAGCCAGCTAAATCGAGCCAAAAGTTTTGCCCTCTGTGTCGGCATTGTCTTTGCCTACTATTGCCTCGGATTTGCGATCGGCTCGTTGGGAATCACGGGGGTCATCTCTCCTTGGCTATCAGCCTGGCTGCCCAACTTCATTGGCTTAGGGGTGGGAAGCTATCTCCTAATTGATGCCAATAGGTAGCATTTATCCTACCTCCGTACGGGCGAAACATGTTACGCCTCTACAATCACTAATGCGATAATAAACAAACATTCTTCACCCTCAATGCTACATGTCTGCCGAAGTAAAATCGCAAAACATTCTGGAATCAATTACCGACTCCGATCTAGATCCTGACGATCGCGAGCCGATTCATGTTCCCAATCTCATTCAGCCCCACGGAGTTTTACTGGCTATCTCTATCGAAACCGAACGGATAGTACAGGTCAGTATGAATACTCAGGAAATTCTGAGTCTCGAACCAGAAGAGTTGCTTGGTCAAAGTTTAACTGAGTTTTTAGGCGAACAGCAGGCGCTCGCAGTCAAAAAGTGTTTATCGGCAGATTTCGAGCATATTAATCCTTTGCCGATCGAATTAACGGCGATCGAGTCAGTTCTGCATTTTGATGGCATTGTTCATCGTCAAGCAGAAATTATTGTTTTAGAGCTAGAGCCGAGATTACCAACCCAGAAAGCCAGCTTCGATAATTTCTATCGCTTTGTCCAAAATCCCCTCAAAAGACTGCAGAAGACAGAGAATCTAGAGGAACTGTGTACGACTCTAGCTCAAGAAATCAAGGCAGTTACAGAATTCGACCGAGTTATGGTTTATCGTCTCGACCGCGATGGTGCTGGCAGCGTCATCGCCGAGGCAGTCGAATCAGAGCTAGAGCCTTTTTTGGGTTTGCACTATCCCGCTACAGATATCCCCAAACAGGCAAAATATCTCTATACCCTCAATCTACTGCGTATAATTCCCGATCTTAAGTATGAACCCGTAAAACTATTTCCCGATTTAAACCCTCTAAGCGATCGACCTTTGGATCTGAGCATGGCAGTGCTGCGAGGCATATCCCCCTGCCATATAGAATATCTGCACAATATGGGTGTAGCAGCGACTATGTGCATCTCTCTGGTCAAAGATGGGCAGCTATGGGGTTTAATTGCCTGTCATCATAATAGTCCGAAAAAAGTTGATTATCAGACTCGGACAATCTGCGAATTTATCGGTCAAATTGTTGCTTCTGAGTTGACCTCTAAAGAGAATAGTCAAGATTCTGACTACAAAATAAAGTTAAAGTCGATTCAGTCCGAATTTGTAGCCAGCCTGTCACAAACCGAAGACTTAGAAGTCGGGTTAACTCAAAATCCTCAAAAATTGCTAGATTTAGTCGGCGCTGCTGGCGTTGCCCTATCTTTTGGCTCGGGAATTACCACCTTCGGCAATACTCCCTCTAAATCGGCAATTAAAGGGTTGCTCCCCTGGTTAGCAACTCAGTTCGACCGAGATATCATTTACGAGACAAACGGTTTAGCCCAGTCATATCCCGAAGCTTCTGACTATGCCGATGTTGCCAGTGGTTTGATGGCTTTGCTGGTTTCGCGAGTCGATAAAACCTTTATTATTTGGTTTCGCCCAGAAGTAAAGCAGACGGTGGATTGGGGAGGTAATCCTTACAAAACCGCAGTTAGGTCGGATGGAACATTAAGGATGTCTCCTCGTAAATCCTTTGCAAAATGGCAAGAAGTTGTCAGAGAAAACTCTTTACCCTGGAAAGCCTGTGAGGTAGAAGCAGCCTTGGAGCTACGCAGCTCTATTGTGGGCATTGTCTTGCGTAAAGCTGATGAGCTTGCTCTGATTAATAAAGAATTGTCCCGTAGCAACGTCGAACTGGATGCTTTTGCCTATATTGCTTCTCACGATCTTAAAGAACCCTTACGAGGAATTTATAACTACTCCAGTTTCTTAATTGAAGACTATGGTCAAATATTGGGGTCAGACGGTGCTGATAAACTCAATACTCTGATGCGGTTGGCTCACCGTATGGAGGATCTGATTAATTCTCTGCTCCACTATTCCCGTTTGGGTCGGGCAGAGTTGCTGTTAAAGTCTGTAGATTTAAATAATTTGCTCGCGGGAGTTTTAGATGTGATTAAGGTGAGCGCCAGAGACACTCAGGTAGAATTTAAGATTCCTCGTCCTCTACCAACTATCAAAGGCGATCGCACTCAGATTGAAGAACTTTTGACTAATCTGATCAGCAATGGAATTAAATATAATCAAAAACAGCAAAAAACTATTGAAATTGGCTATTTAGATCCAGATGACCCAATTGCTATCGAGCGAGGCTTAGAATATTCTGCTGATAATGAGTCAAAAACCGTATTCTATGTGCGCGATAACGGTATTGGCATTCGCGAAAGACATTTAGATTCTATCTTTCGCATTTTTAAGCGACTACACGGTCCGAAGAAATATGGTGGCGGTACGGGTGCGGGTTTGACTATTGCACAAAAGATTGTCGAACGACACGGAGGGGAGATTTGGATCGAATCTGTCTACACCAGAGGCAGCACTTTTTACTTTACTTTGGAATAGTTTTTTTAATGAAGGATAATTATAAACAACCGCTACTGGTTATCGAAGATAGCGACGAAGATTTTGCTGCCCTAAATAGAATGATTTTCAAAACGGACATTCCCAATTCTATTTATCGCTGTGAAGACGGAGAGGAGGCATTAGATTTTCTCTACCATGAGGGGGAATATAGCGATCGCCTTCTTGCCCCTCGTCCTGCTTTAATTGTTCTAGACCTCAATCTTCCTGGTACGGACGGCAGAGAAGTATTAGCAGCCTTGAAAAAAGATCGAGATTTACAGATGATTCCCGTCATCATTCTGTCAACTTCTTCTAATCCCAAAGATGTGACTGCCTGCTACCGTCAAGGTGTGAGTGGATATATAGTCAAACCAATGGATATTAAGCTACTAGAACGACTGGTTAAAAACTTCCTACATTATTGGTTCAAAACAGTAGAGCTACCAGAAATTAATAAGTAGCTCTACTTATATTTGCGCCAGGTGAAGTAAAAAGTTGCTCCTTCACCTAATTGAGATTCAACCCAGATTTTACCGCCCTGTCCTTCGACAATCTTTTTGACAATGGACAAACCGATTCCCGTACTTTCTAGCTTATCTCGTGCCTGTAGAGTTTGGAAGATGGTAAAAATGCGATCGTGGTACTGTGGATCGATCCCCAAACCATCATCAGCTACGCCAAACTGATAGTGATATTCTCGTTCGATCGCGGAGATGGTAATTTTCCCACGTTGTTGAGGATGGTATTTGATGGCATTATCAATCAGATTGGCAAAAACCTGTCGCAATAGAATTGCTTTCGTCTTTAAAATTGGTAGCTGGGCAGGCAGAACTATCTCAAATTCTTCTGGTAGAGCTATAGTTTCGAGGATTTCCTGGAGCATGTCTGCTACATTGACAGTTGCAATCGGCGTGTTAGTTTTGCCTACGCGGGAATAGTTGAGTAGACCCTGAATCAAGCCGTCCATTCTAGCAACCCTCGACTGCATCAGCTCTAGCTGTTCCTGATTCTCTTCTGAAATCTGCCCGCCAAGATCTTCGTAGAGCCAGGCTGCTAAATTAGCGATCGCTCTTAGGGGTGCTTTGAGATCGTGAGAGGTGACATAGGCAAAACGGTCTAGTTCTTGGTTACGCTTCTTGAGTAAAGTTGTTGTTTTTAGCAGCTCTTTATTTGTCCACTCTAGCTCTTGAGCTTTTTCCTGAAGCGACTCTTCTGCCTTCTTCCTAATTTTTAGTTCGCTTTGGACACTGTTGAGTAACTCTGCCTGCTGGATTGCGATCGCCATCTGTACGGCTAATTTATCCAACAGTTCTATTTCATCTCGTTCCCAAACACGAGTGTCTTTACATTCATGGGCGATTAACAAGCCCCAAATATTGGGATGGTGAGACGATGGGGCAGAAGCAAGAAGAAGTGGACAAACAATATGAGCTTTTACTTCAAACTGTTCTAAAAGCTGGATATGGCAGTCAGATAGTCCGCTTTGATAAATATCATTAATTGCTAAATTATTGCCTTTCTCATATCTAACTGCCCCTCGATCGCGAAAGCAGGTATCGATAATATTTTGCCCTAAAGATTTTGTCCAGCCAGGATTTAGAGATTCTGCGACGATATCACCACTCATATCTGAGGCAAACCGATAAATTACGACGCGATCGCAGTTTAGTAGAAGCTGTACTTCCTCAACAGCAGTATCGAGAATTGCCGATAGATCGGAAGATTGACGAATCCGCAAGGCAGTTTCGGCGATCAGTCGCTGTTGTTGAAAACTCTTCTGGAGCAAAAGCTGTAGATGGGTTTGCTGCAAAATATTCTTGACCGAGCTGCCCAAAATTTCTGGGGTCAACTGCCCTTTAACCAAATAGTCTTTAGCTCCGCTTTTCATTGCCTCTACGGCTACTGCTTCGCTTCCCTGCCCCGTCAACATGATGATTGGTGGAATTAGACCCGCCTGAGCGTTGAGATCTTCAATAAATTCTAAGCCGTTGCAATCGGGAAGCAGATAGTCCAACAGAATTAGATCTGGCTGTATCTGCGCGAGCTGTTCCAAACCTTCTTCACCAGATTCCGTTTCAACAACCTGATAGCTAGCCGTTAATCCCTTAGCCAAAAAGCGACGGTAAACTTCTCGATCTTCAGCAGAGTCATCAATTATTAAAATTGTATATTCTCGAACAGTCATGGATGGTTACATACGGTTGATAAATTTAGATCGAACTTGAGGGCAATCTGACTCAATATTTCTTGTTCTTTCAAAGTGATATTGCCGTTGGAAATGGCAATGTCATAACATCTTCTTAGAGTTAGGGGGGCAAATTCAGGGATTAATTCCGACAGCAGCGCCGACAAATCTTGCGGTTGCCTGAGATTAACCGCGATCGCTCCCAGGGAATCTGGCGATATTTCTTTTACCTTTGGCAAAATCTCTGTCCAATCTTCATCAGGATAGCTAACCTGTACCATATGCGCCAAAACACGATCCATAACCTGAGACTGTTTTAAGGCAGTTTGCCAGTCTGTATCTGTATCATGCTGCATGGATGCGATATTGGTATCGGCATTTTTTTGCTGATAGAAACGATTGGCAGTTTGACCTAATACATAGAGCATTGCTGCATTTGTAGAAGCACCAACTACCGCCCCAATTCCTGGCACGATTTCCACAACTGTCAAACCTGTTTTCAAGACATCTGCTCCCAAGGATAAGCCAAAGATCGCCATAACCTCTCCCCTTCTAGCGGGTTCATCTAGATCCAAACCATAGGCTGCTGCAATTTCGTAAACCATTTCGGTTTGCAATTTAGTAGTAGCGATCAACTCGACTCCCAAGAACAAAGCTGCAATGGGAGGAACAATGTTTGTCAGTAACCCGACGCGCCCACCATCCCATGTCTTCTGGACAATCAAACGCTGGGCAATTTGGTTTGCTGTTTCATCAGGATATTGCGATCGCACTGACTCTACGGTAGCCTTTATTTTTGTAGTGTCAACTTTACCCAAGAAAGTCATCAACCAATCTAAACCAATAATGTTGTCGGCTGCTTTGAGAACGGGATTAGAGGCAATCCAGTCTAGGGTTTCTCCCGTAGATACGGTGGTTTGCTCGAATATTTTTTGGGTTTCGGTGGTTAGAACAGTGCTTAAATTACCTACGGTAGAAATTATGTCGGTAATAAAATTGCTAGGAGAACTCATTTTAGATATTGGCTGATAATTGTAGGTTGATTACAGAGTTAATTAATACTAAAAATCCTGGCTGCACCCATTAATAATGGTTTAAGCAGTCAGGAGATATATCGAAATTATTAAAAACTACGTTTGTTTTAAAAGTACTTGACTATTCGGCAACAGTACCAGACAAGCTAAAAAGCATTATCTTTTGGCGAGTTTCTAGTTACCTAATTTATCGAAGAAACTGGCTGCTTTCTCTTTGACTGTAGTTGCATCCGCTTCATCAGGGGAGATCATTTTATCTGAATCTGCACTACCCTGTACGGCGTTTGTTCCTTTCTGAGCTTCTTTGGTAATTTCTTCAATTCCACGAGGATTTGAATCAGCAACTTCATCTGTTTTTGCCTGAATACTGTTCAAGTTAGCCTCGCCGTCAGTCACTTTGCTAGTTGCTGCTTGAGCGGGATTAGCAAGAGAAACGAAAAGCAGTCCGCAGACAATCGCTGTTAATACTGCACGTAAAGATGATTTTAACCAGTTGTTTAACTTATTGAATAACATAAGTTTACCTCGAATATTTTTAAATTTCCCTAACCATCTAGTTATAAGAGAATGAGTTACCTTTTGATATCCAACTAAAGATATATAATGTCAGGAGTCAAGTAAGTAGAAACCAACTGTCGAACATTAGTAATCAGTCTGACGATATACTTTTAACTCAAAAATCTCTTGCTTGTGATATTTTTTGTAAATAATCTAGTTTATGAAAGGATAAATTAGTCTCGATACATCTTTTATCAGAGAACGTATTCAGTCTATATTGATTCTTTAGAGGATAAATCCTACAGAATACCGATTTTAGATCTATTTATTCGATATTGTCCTTTAATTCCCAACTAACTGTATTTTGGGATTAGATTTACTTTGTCAGCTACGATCCAAAGATAACCTACTCAATGATTCGTATTCGCGGAATTGTTAAAACAGCCGATCGCGTTAAAGGCCAAATACAACAGGGGATTAAGACTCAAGAACTGGGTTCAGTTAAGACATTTGTAGATACTTCCCTGCAAACTATCGAAAAAATCTGTATTGAAGCCAAAACTACCCCTGACTCTCTTCCTATTCGTTCCCGTAATGCTTACTACTACCTCAAGCAGATTGATTGGCAGAATCTACCCCTAAGCGATCGCTCGGCAGAAGAATCAATTGCAACATCAACACTGGCAACATCAACGCCAACCCGAATCAAAATCAACAATGTTGTTAGACAGCAAAAAAGTATTCATCAACAAATAGAAAAGTTAAAACCCAGCTATGCCGTTACCCAGCTAGATACAATCTGCCGAAATTTGAATAACTATGTTCGAGAAATAGAGCGCATCTGCGAACAAAAAAAGCTTACTCCTGCTGCCTTAGCCAATCCTTCCCGTAAAGCCTACGCTTGGATGAAGTTTCTAAGCAATCTCCACAATCTTAAGTCACACGTTAAGACTGTCCAAAAAGTGCAGACTTTAGCCAATCGAATACTTAGAACTCAATGCTCTAATATTTCTGAGATTCAGGTCATTCTGACTAACTACAATGGTCTATACAAATATAAAAATAATCGTCGAGGCAAGATCGAATTACAGCTAAGTGAGGGTTTTATTCAGGCTGAAGATGAAATCCTGCAGGCGATCGTCAATATGACCATACGAGGAAGCAACCCTAAAGATAAGCAGCTTATTCTTCACTTTGGTTCGACAGCAGAATATCGGGATGTCATTCTCGAACTAGATTTAATAGCCGATCTCGATGCCGAGACATCCAAAGGGAACTGCTACGATTTAGAAGCCCTATTTTACTCGCTCGATCGCCAATACTTTGCAGGAAAGATGGCAAAACCACGCTTAACCTGGAATAAAACTTTAACCCATCGTAAACTAGGACATTACGAACCCGTACGGGACAGGATAGTTATCAGTCGGACTTTAGATAGTTCTTGCGTTCCGCAAATAGTGGTGGAATTAGTTCTATATCACGAACTGCTCCACAAACATCATGGAGCTAAATGGTTAAACGGAAAAAGGATGGTGCATACACCTGAATTTCGTCGCAGCGAACGGAAATTTTTGCACTATCAAGAAGCTCAACGATGGCTTGGAAGATTTTCTATTATAGGAATGTAGGTAAACATATAAATCCCCTGACATGGTAAAAAGCGATCGCCCTTTGGTCAAAATTAGCGATCGACAGCTGACTCTCCTGACTAAAAACATCAGCTAAGTCAGCAACAAGAAATTAAATAAGGTTTAATTAACGTGTCTTGCTGTTCACCTTCAGGCTAAATTATGATTTATGAGCAAAGAAATTAGAAGACTGCATAGAAAAAAAACCGAATTCACTAACTTCTCTAGTAGTGAGTCACCCGAATTATCCAGTTCAACTGAATCAACCGAAGATAATATTCAGCAAGATTCTGATGCTGATTATTCTCCCCAACCTCAGACGACTAACTCTCATTTAACTGTCGGCACCAATGATATCAATGCCATTCGTGCCGAATTTCGTGAAGATACTTATCATTCCAAATTCTCCGAATCTGACTTTACCGATGATACTCATGACTGGGGTGGTGACAGTCAAAACCTTTCCGATGATTACTGGCACTTCGTTGGTTCTTTTGAATAGTTTTTGCCTTTAATTTCACTCAACTACAGTCATTCTAAATAGAAACCATGTGGATAATATAGGCTGTAAAAGCTAGGTGTAACGCATCTTACTCTCTTGCACAATAGATAAACCTACGGAAAATAATTAGAATGACTATAACTATTCCTCTTTCTTCTGGTTGTAGCTAGAAATACTGGCATAAACGCGATCGGGAAAGGTTAGATCTTGGTAAACATTACCCGCATCGGGATCTTCGGGATCTAAAACCATTTGAAAGTCTTGTTCGGACTGCCATTCCAAGAGGCTATCACGACTCGGTGGGCTATATTCCTTGCTGGTGACCTGCTGATAAAGCGATCGCGCCTCTGCTTCGGTGAAGTCCTTATCTTTTTGTAGCTGGGTTACTATTTCCTCTTCATCCGCAAAGTATTGAGCGACCATTGCTAACGTAAGTCGTCCGTAGTGTCCAATATCTTTCCCGTTGTCTAACGCATCCAAAATATGCGCCATCGTCTTGTTCTTGCGGAGATCTTCTATCGGCATAAGATAAATAGGTAATAATGTACTACTTATTTATACGCTGTTTGGCAGTATCCAAAAATCTATCTCAAGGACGAAAAACTTGAATTTTGGCTTGTTTCAATGTCGCTAGTTAATTCAAATGCGATCGCTAAATCAGTTTTAAATAAAATTTGACTATAAAAGTTCAAGCTACCCTCGATCGACTATTAGTTAAGGTATGAGTGCAGAATTTTAGATTCAACATGGGATTCACCTCAGAAGAATAAATGACTTACAAAATTTGCATAGCGATCGCATTTGTAGGCAGTAGTTTTGGACAAAAGACTGCTTTGCCTATTAGCTTTCGTATTGATGGCTATCAATACTAGTTTTCGATCGCCTTTTATTCGAAAACCTATCAACCAAATCGTGTAGCAGGATGTAAAAACAGGGAATAACAAATAGAGTTAGTAAGGTTGCTAATGCCAATCCTGAAAAAACGACGATGCCTAATGGTTGCAAAAATTCCCCTCCCTGTCCTAAGCCCAATGCTAAAGGAAACATTCCCAATACGGTAGTAATAGTAGTCATGAGAATGGGGCGTAATCTTTGGGGTGCTGCTTGCAAAATTGCCGTAGGGCGATCGCATTTTTCTCTTTCTCGAATCTGATTGGCTAGTTCGATTAAAATAATGGCGTTGTTGACCACAATACCGACTAACAATACCGCGCCGACAATTACCGTAATGCCGATCGCAGTTTGGGTTAGAAACAGTCCCCAAATTCCTCCCGCCAATGCCAGAGGCAAGGTAAACATAATTACTAGAGGATCGATGAGGGAATTATACTGCACCGCCATGACAACAAAGACTAAAAATGCTGCCAACCCCCCCAAAACAGTAAAAGCAGACTGAATTTCTTGATTACTTTGAGCAGCAGCACTGGGGAGACGACTTACTCCTGCTGGCAGGTCAATATCTTGAAATATGCTGTCTAATTCTGCTAAAGCATCGCCTAAATTGACATTTTCATTTAGACTGCCTGCAATGAGAAATACCTGTCGCTGATTGATACGCTGAATTTCACCTGGAGCTTGTCCCAAAGAGATATTGGTCACATCTCCCAGACGAATTAAGTTATTAGCATCATCAAATAAGGGAATTTGCGCTAGCTGAGAAGGGCGACTAATATCAGCTTTATCGAGCTCCACTCGCACGTCTACTAGACGATTGTTCCGCTGTATTTGAGTTGGAACCGAACCAGTGATAGCTGTTTCGATGGTATCGCCAATATCTTGGATATTTAAGTCCAGATCGGCTGCCCGTTCTCGATTGAGTCGAATTTGAATTTCCGACTGTGGAGGATCGGCATCGGGACGAAAGCTGGATAAGGTAGCCTGTTGTTCTAAGGCTTTTAATACTTTTGCCCCTGCCTGTTCTAAAACTTCAGAGTTCTCTCCTTGAAGAATGACATCAACATCGGCACCCCTGATAGGGGAATTATTTAGGATCAAGCCCCTAACCTCGCCAGGGCTAAGGCGCAGACGAATATCAATTAAATTTAGCTTATCTAATTCGGCTGTCACCCGCGAAACAAAAGCTTCGACATCGGTATCTGGCTTAAGAGTAATGGTGCTAGAGCCACGCAGCGGGTTTTCGCTCGTGTTGCTACCAAATAAAAACCCCCCTGCAGTCGTAAAAGTATACTCAGTTTCCGGCTGTGCCAATAAAATCTCGTCTACTCTTGCCATAACTCGACGATTGGTTGCTAAAGGAGTTCCTGGAGGAAATTGAGCGCGTAATTGAGCTTGCCCCGTGTCGATTCGAGGTAAGATTTCTTGGGGAACTCGCTCGATAATTAATAGGCTACTGCCACCTAGTATTAGAAAAATCAGTCCAATTGTCAGCAATCGTCGCTGTAAAACCTGTTGGAGTAAAATGCCATAACGCATAGTGGCAGATTCAAATTGACGATTAAAGGCTCGTAATAGCCAAAAGCGACCGATCGAACTCGATTGACGGATTGATAGTAACCGAGATGCTAGCATTGGTATAACCGTTAAAGCGACCAAGACAGAGGCAGCAACCGCAAAGCTAACGGTAAGAATCAATTCATTAAACAGCAGGGCAATAAAGCCTCCAATCAGCAAAAAGGGCAGCACTGCTACTAAATTGGTACTAGTAGAGGCAATCAAAGATGATTCTACTTCTCGACTGCTAGAGATCGATTGCGCGATTGTCTGACGAGAATTAAGCCGCGTCTTACTATCTTTGCCTAGACTCATTCCCGCACCGACAGCAATATTTTCTAGCATCACAATGGAATTATCCACCACAATTCCGACCCCTACTGCCAATCCCCCCAAGCTAAATACGTTGAGGGATAAGCCAAACAGTTTCATCAAAATAATTGCGGTTAGAGCTGCCAGAGGAATTGCTGAAACAATAATTGCCGTCTGACGCAGAGAACCTAAGAATAACAAAACGGCGATCGCTGCTAGCCCCGCACCAGTCAAACCTGCGCCGACAACATTACTAATGGCGTTACCGATAAAAATTGATTCATCTAGGGTGGCAACCAATTCTAGATCTTCAGGAACTACTCCCGATGCTTTTAACTGTTCTACACGCTGTTTAATGCCGTCTACCACCTCAATACTATTGGCTTCTGGCTGCTTTTGAATGCTAATTTTTACCGCAGGCTGCTGATTGAGAGTCACGAAAATACGCTGGTTAGCTTGACCATCAACAACTTGGGCAAAATCTCGCAGGTATACGGGACGAGTGGAATCGTTTACTCTAAAAGATAGATCTCGGATTTCTGATGCGTCTTGAAAACGACCGACAGCCCGAGTTAAAGGTTCATTTAGCTCACCTAAAATTCGCCCTCCAGAAATATCTTGATTGGCTTCTTCCAATTCTTCAAGGACATCATCTAACCCTATTCCTAAAGCTTGGAGGCGTTCGAGGTCGATTAGGACTCTTACCTCTTCTTCAACACCACCCGAAACGTCTACTACGGCTACGCCTTCAACAACTCCTAATTCTCGCGCCAGTTCTTCCTCAGCAAACACGCGCAGCTGTAATGGCTCCAATGATTCAGATGTCAGTGCCAGTTCGTAAACGGGTAGCTGGGAAGGATCGAATTTAAACAGTCTTGGCGATTCAATAGTATCTGGTAAGTCAGAACGCGCCCGATTAAAAGCAGCTGTAGCATCATTTAAGGCAATGTCGATATCTCCCCCTGGTTTAAAGTACAGATCTACACTTACCTGTCCTTCGCGAGTTTGGGAAAAAACCTGTAACACTCCTTCGGTGGCGGCTAGTCCTTCTTCTAAGGGTCGAGTCACTTCATCCACCGCGACTTCAGGAGAAATGCCTGGAATACTAACTCGCAAGCCAATGCGAGGGTAGGTAATAGAAGGGAGCAAATCTACCTGAATATTAAACAGAAAAAATACGCCAATGACAATTACTGCCAGGGTTAGCATTAAAGTCCCAATATGTCGACGAATGGCGATCGCGCTGATACTAAAGTTTGAGGAGGGAGAAGATTCCATGTTTTTAGAGACAAGGCATACCTTGTCTATACAAATCAGTAAATTTTTTATGATTCAGGAGATGTTGATTCTGAGAGAAAACTAAGGTTAACCCGATCGCCTTCTTGTAAATCCCCACTGCTGCGAACGACATATTTTTCTCCTGGTTCAAGTCCAGAGATGATTTCAACTCGATCGTTAGCGCGCTCGCCTAGCTTTACTTTGCGGGCAGTAACTGAGGCGTTTTCTCCCTCTCCTTGAATAACAAACATAGTTGCGGTATCGGCAGCATCGTCACTAATTTCTTTTGCTTTATTTGTAGCTACAGTTACTGCGGTTTCAGGAATAATAACGCGCTCCTGTCTCTGTTCGCCAAAATTGACCCGCGCTAACAATCCACTGCCGATACGTCGGTCTGTGTTAGGAATAGTTACCTCTACGGGAATCAAACGGGCAGTAGCATCGGCAGCCAAAGAGATTTGCGTCACCTCTCCTCTTAACTCTTGTTTGGGTAAGGCATCTAACTGTACCTTCGCCCTTTGTCCAACTCGAATTTGAGCCAGTTCTAATTCTGAAATCTGCACCCGCACCTGAATTTGACTAAAGTCTCCTAATTGCAACACTTCATCCCCTACCTGAGCTAAATCTCCAGGTTCTAATACTCGTTCTAATACCGAACCAGTTACGGGAGAAGTTAGCACAGAAAAAGACTCTCTTTGCTGTTCTTGAGCGACTAATGCCTCCTGGGCGGCTACTCGTCGTTGTGCCGCTATCACTGCCGCATTACGATTTTGCACTTGCTGTTGTGCCGCCTGTAATGCTTGCTGAGCATTGTCCAGGGTGTTTTGTGCCTGTTCTGCCGATTGTTTGGTAACAGCACCCTCTTTGACCAGCTGATTCGATCTCTCTAGATCGAACTGTGCCTGTTTTAAGGTAATTTTTGCCTGTTGAATTTGAGTTAAACCTTCATTTACGTCTGCCTGGAGACTGGTGACTTCCGATCGCAGTGCCTCTAGTTCGGCTTGTGCCTCTAATACAGTAGCTTTATTGATAGAATCATCGATACGCCCTAATGTCTGTCCTTTTTCTACGCGATCGCCAACATCTACATATAGATCGAGTATCTGACCTTCCATGCGCGATCGTAAAGAAACCTCCTGTACTGGAAAAGTCGTGCCAACATACTGAATATCCTTTTTTAAAGATCCCTGGCTGGCTACTGCTGCATCGACAGACAGAGATTTTGGTTTTTGTTCGGGGGGACGAGCATCACTTTGAGCATCGCCAGGAGGCAATAAATTACAGCCCGTGGTTAATATTAATAATCCTGGCAAAAAGAGCAGGTGAGCAATAAAAGTAAATCTTTTAGTAAATCGATAAGCGTATTTAGCAGGAAAAAAATTAGATAACATAAATTGCAATTGAGCCGAAGAAGATGAAATAATTCAAGTTATTGGGTACTGAATCAGAATATTCTCTGGCTGAATTTTATTAGAGAAATTCAACCTCAACGCTAACCAATGATACAGTTTGGCAGATTGCTTGAATTTGCTCGATATATGCGTTCTTAACAATCTACTTCAATTATATGAGAAGAAAATATTGAACTGCCTGGATCTAAGGTACTAAATTATTTTGGGCTTTAATACTTAATACTTTGATTCTAAGCAGGCATCGAGATTCCAGCTAGCTTGAGGAGTTGTTTTCTCTAAACTAAAAACTAAAAGCAATAAACAGCGACTTATTATCTCAGTTTACCTTGCTACTTATATATAGGTACGCTTGTTTCGATCTAAGGCGATCGCATTTGTTTTCAAGACTTTTATGTAGAGCGATCGCGAATTAAACTCGGTCTTAATTTAAGGCATTTCTCAAGAAAGCTAGCATCAAATATGATGTTAATTTAGTGCAAATTCAGCCTATGTTCGATCTCAGCTGATATAGAATTTACGATTAATAATCAAGAAAGCGATCTCCCGTTACAGGGTGAGCAAAATAACTCACCCTCATATTCTTAGCAAATCTAACCAATCAATTCTTTTGCTCGTTTAACAAAGTTATCCGCAGTAATGCCGTTAAACTCCATAATTTGAGCAGCACTGGCGGTAGTTTCCCCACGCTTCCAGGCAAACAGATCGCGCTTACTATTACTCCGCAGCATCACGGGTTCAAGCATTGCACTCGAACCACCTGTAACGCCGATTAAAGCATCGCCATCGAACATAGCCGAGAAGTCCGCATCAGAGAGGAAGTCGCCATCTTGAGATTGGGTGATAGTATCCCAGGCAACGTCAGTGGGACGATATAGGCGACGGGGATTGATTACAGAGACTATTTTTGAACCGATACCCTGCGACTTCAATTCTTCTGCTGCTGCAAATACGGGAATGAGAGTCATGTCGCCAATTACGGCAAAGACTACTGTTTTATCCCCTGGAGTCGACTGTAATGCGATCGCACCTTGTTCTATTGCTTCTCTAGTTTGGTCTAAAGTAGTACGAATTTCTAAAGGTGATTTACTAGCGGTGATCGTCACGCCCTTATTCTTTGTACCTAATGCCCATTCATAGCAAGCCTGAATACTGTTCGCATCACAGGGAAAGAGAGGAAAGACATTGCCGTTACGCATCATGCCTGCAAAGTAGTTCTCTACTTCGGGACGTTGGTGTGTCCAGCCGTTGCGTCCCTGTTCTAATGCCCCTGCGGTAAAGAGGGTAACAGTTGAAGGAGTCGGACGACGTAATTCTGCCATTGCTTGCGTGACAGTTTGCCAGATAGGTAAACCATTGATTACAAAAGATTCGTAAGAACACCAGAGACTACGCGCGCCAAATAAAGCCTGGGCTGCTGCAAGTCCCGCACAGGCATCTTCACTCAGGGGTTCGTATACCTGTCCGTCGGGCTGCTGAAAGTAGGTTTCATCCGTAGTGGGGTGGATGATTTTCAGGGCAGTATTGATGTTTTTGATGCCCGATGCTGCGTTACCATCGGCATTGGCGACAATGAATTTTGGATCTTGCTGTCCCACATAGCCAACCATCGCACCCATAGCGGTAGTAGCTACTTTCTTTTCGCCCCCGACGCTATATTCTTCGAGGGGAATCTTGCCTAAATCGGGGATTGAGTATTCTTGTTCGGTAACGGCAGTTTTTACTGCTGCGCCACCGTTAGAACGAACGTAGTTATCGCGCACGAGCTGCCAGGCTGCGGGGGTTAAAGCTCTCTGTTTAAGCGCAGCCATAATGTAATCTTTGCTGACGTTGTCTCCAGGGTAAAGATTATGAGACTGTGCGCCATCTTTGTGTACTCCCGATCCTTTGAGCTGTTTGACGATTAGGACGGTTAATTTCCCTCCTAAAGCAGATTTCGCAGCCTTGTCCGTCGCTTCCAATACTGTCTGGGTAAACGCCATTCTACCTTCATGGGTGAAGCGAGTACTGTTTACATAGTCGCCTGACTGGTTAGTATCGTCATAGTCTTTGGCATTGACTAGAATTACCTCCGCAAAACCGTTACCCTGCCAGTAAGCAATCATCTCCTCATTAGTTTTGGTCGAAACCATACTGTGATGTTCCTGAGAAAAACCATTCCAAACCAAGATCGGCAGGAAGTTTGTCACCTTGGGGTATGCAGTATTAAAGTGACCGAAGCTACTCATGATGTAGGGTTCGCCCAAGCCACCATCGCCAATGGTGACGGGGAATAGAGTGCCTGGGTGTAGTTTTGCCCCTGCCATGGCAAAGTGCTGTCCCTGTCCTAAAGGACCTGCGGGGTTGAGTAAGCCTGGGATTTGCCCAGAAAGGTGTCCCAACAGCCCGTGGGTTTCTCGAAAGCGATCGCCCATATCTCGGACGTTATTAATTCCCATTGCTTCGAGGGAAGTATCTAAAAAGACGTTGCTATAAAAGCCTGGGGCGTGATGTCCCACTTCCGTAATAATATTTTTGTGTCCCAACATCACTAAAGCGGCGATCGCATCGGCAATAGAGGCAAAACCGCCAGGATGTCCCGACTGCTTGCTGGCAGTCACATGTAGGGTCAAATAACGCAGGGCATCTGCTGCCAACATGGTTTGGTAAACTGCTGCTTTATCCGACGTAGAAGCGATCGCCTTTTGTCCCTCTTTAATAGCAGGGGAACTATACTGCTCAAAATCTGGCAGACTGTCTTTAAAATGTTCGATCCCTTGACAAAAAGCGGGAACGTTTGTGGCAACTGTCATAAATCTATCCTTCTCTGAGGGAACTGCAAGTATTAATGTAGATCTTACAGTTTTGGGTGCAGCGACCGAGGAAAGATCTTTTTATGAATGATATTAGGCAGAGAAAACTATTAAAAAACGCCGTAGACTCAAAATGAATCACGACGCTGAATAATATTTAAAAATAAGTCGGCTTTACTCTTGCTCTAAAAGACGAGTAAATTTGTCTCTCATGCCCTGAATTTTCTCCTCGCACTTTGGCACAGCAACCAAACGCAGATCGATTTCTAGAACATTTTCTATTCTGGTGGTTTTTTCCCAGACTTTTATTTCTTCGGAAGATTCATGCTGATAGCGAAAGGTGATAATACCCGATTCTACATCCAAAATTTCCACATTTTTGAGCCAACCATTACTGCTTTTAATATAGAGCCAAACATTTGACTGACCAATAAGTTCTCGTAGTTTATTTTCCATAATTAGAAACTTAGGGCTACTGCATAAAGGTATAAAATAATTCGTCCACTATAAAAGATATTTTTTGCCTTAGCATGTACAAATGTTACGAAAATTATCTATCTGGAGATAGATGCTAAAAAACTCAAACAGCCAGGGAATTTGAGAAATATAAAGAAAAGATACGGTTTTTGGTGTATCCATTCAATTTAGTTGGTTATAGAGACTCAATTCGTTATTTTTTCTGGCTCGCGCGATCGCCTGTGGCATTAATAAATTAAGATCGTAGATACCGTAGCAATGTAATTTAAGCCGAGTTAATGTCCAATATTCAATACGTCAGCATGACTGTCTCTAACATGGAACAGTCGATTAAATTCTATTCAGAAGTCCTCTCGTTTCAAAAAATTAAGGATATAGAAGTTGCGGGAGAAGATTGGGAAAGGTTGCAGAATGTATTTGGGCTACGAATGCGAATTGTCCAGATGCAGCTTGGAGATGAGCGCATTGGCTTGATGGAATATCTCACTCCCCAAGGTAAACCCATCCCCGTAGATTCACGCAGTAACGATCGCTGGTTTCAACACTTTGCGATTATTGTTAGCGATATGGATAAGGCTTATCAGCATTTGCGTCAGCATAACGTTACCCACACCTCGACTAATCCCCAAACTTTACCAGAAAACTTAGGTTCGGCAGGAATTGAGGCATTTCTGTTTAAAGATCCTGACGGACATAATTTGGAGTTGTTAGCTTTTCCTGCGGATAAAGCGCCCGAAAAATGGTCGCAGTCGAGCAATAAACTATTTCTGGGCATCGACCATACCGCAGTTGGCGTAAAAAGCGCCTCGGCTAGTTTTGGGCTATACAAAGATTACCTGAATTTAGAATTGGTGGGAGAAGTATATAACTACGGAACAGAATTTGAACACGTGACGGGCGTTTTTGGCTCGAAGATTCACGTTAATACCCTCGTCGGGACAGAAGGAATTGGTTTTGAACTGTTAGATTATATTGCCCCCAGTGACGGTAGAGACATGCCCGTAGATAGTCGCGCCTGTGATTTATGGCATTTTCAAACTGTAATGGAAGTAAAAGATTTAGCTAGCCTAGAGCAAAAGCTTCTCTCTGCACCCTGTCAGTTTGTCTCCCCTGGCATCGTCAAAATGTCTAGCAACGAATTAGGATTTAGCCAGGCGTTGTCCATACGAGATCCAGATGGTCATATGCTTCAAATCGTCCAAAGCTAGATAATCGAGGGAGAACGATTATTTTGCTATACCTGTATCCGCAAGCAATAAAATAGAATTAATGAGCGAAATCCTGTTTGATGACATACCTGCCTTAGATCTCAAAGACTTTATGGCGAATGATGCCCAGGTTAGGCAGAAATTTGTACAAACTTTAGGAGACGGGTTTAAAAACGTTGGTTTTGTAGCGGTGAAGAATCATGGCTTGTCCGCCACCATGACAAATAACCTCTATCGTTCCATTATTGATTTTTTTGCTCTACCCGAAGATACGAAATTAAACTATGAGATTGCGGGTATTGGCGGACAAAGAGGATATACAGCCAAGGGCAAAGAACACGCCAAGGGAAGAAGCGTCGGCGATTTAAAAGAGTTCTATCATATCGGACAAGAAATTGCCGATGCCGATCTAAAGCGTTTAAATTATCCTGCTAACGTTTTTCCTCAAGAAGTGCCAGGGTTTTTAGCCACGACGGTATCTGCTTACCGCGTTTTAGAAGAAACTGGGATACAGATTTTGAGAGCGATCGCCCTATACTTAGATTTAGAAGCAGACTATTTCGATAACCAGGTTAAATTCGGGAATAGCATCCTGCGTCCGATTCATTACTTTGCGATCGATAACCCCACAGATATCCCTACCGATGCTGTACGCGCTGCTGCCCACGGTGATATCAATCTAATTACCCTATTAATGGGCGCAAGCGCCGAAGGATTACAAATTCTGCGTCAGGATGGCAAATGGATTCCTGTAACTACTTTCCCCAATCAGATAGTAATTAACGTCGGGGATATGCTAGAAAGACTGACCAATAAAAAAATGCGATCGACTCTGCATCGAGTAGTTAACCCTTCAGAAGAAATGTGGCATAAGCCTAGATATTCAATCCCTTTCTTTATGCATCCTGTTTCGGAAATGGATCTTAGTTGTTTGCCTCCCTGTATCGATGATGAACATCCTAAGCAGTTTGAAGATATCACCGCAGGCGAATTTTTAACCCAACGATTGCGAGAAATTGGTTTAATTTAATTTTTCTTTGGAGGGTGGGCAAAAATAAAGTTTTCAGTAGAAATAAGTAAGCGATCAAATTTGCCCACCAAACTCAACAATTAGTTGCTGAAATTAAAGATTGACAGTATATACAATCTAAAATAACAATTCTATCGATCTCAACATCGAGGTAACTATGCTACGAGATCTCACTATTCAAAACTATCGCTGCTTTAAAGATTTTAATATTGATGGTTTGAAGCAAGTTAATCTTTTCGTGGGTAATAACTGTAGTTTAGACTAAAAAAATCATTAGAAAACAATTCAACCAGTTAAAAATAGCTGAATTGTGGATCTAAGCTGGGAAAATAAACTTTAAGCTGTCTCTT
>Ga0209831_1000040_pt1 | contig 101409 bp, 89 predicted proteins | sample Maine_Asex4_meta_FD_187451 | JGI IMG/M metagenome (GOLD analysis project Ga0209831, IMG submission 187451) | Marine algal microbial communities from Maine, USA - Maine_Asex4_metaG (SPAdes) (version 2) | ecosystem: Host-associated > Algae > Red algae > Unclassified | place: Maine, USA... | reverse complement strand
ATTCCTCAACTTTGCTTTGCTTCTAAAAAGGCTAAAAAGCAATATTATGATGCCATTTGGTTCAGTCGCATTCGCGAAATTAAGTGCGTTACTAGTTAGCTTTTAAATAAATGTGTCAGGCAGTCAGCACCAGTACACCTGTAAAAACATTAGACTTACTTAGTAAGAATGAAGATAGTTCTATTGTTTACAGTGTAGCTAAAAATTCCAGTACACCAGCAAAAATTTTAAACTCATTTTTCGATCTTTCAAATCTATCGATGAAAGGATACTTAGCTGAAAACCCCAGCACGCCAGCAGAAACACTACAACGTTTAATTGCGAATAGAGATAATACTGTATATTACGACAATACCGTATATTATGCTGCGGTAAAAAACCCTAGCTTGCCAGTAGATATATTAGAGTTACTTGCCAATGATTCTGATGACAAAGTTCGTGAGTCCGTAGCCGATAATCCTAATGCACCACCAGAAATATTAAGCCTACTTGCTGATGATTCAAATAGTAGGATTCGTTTTCGTGTAGCAAGACATAAAAACACGTTGATAGAAACTTTAGAGCTACTAAGTAATGATAATAGTGGCGGAATTCGCAGTGCGGTGGCGGAAAATCATAATACACCTATTGAAATACTCATCCTATTGGCTGATGACGACGACTATTCGGTTCGAGATAGTGTTTCAGAAAACCATAAATGTACTCAAGAAATAAAAGAAACTATTTTCCGAAACTTTGCAAAAGTTGAAGTCCCCTCTTTAAATCGCGTAGCTCTTTTCATGAGTGACTATGCAGAAAGTTCAGTCTTAGCCGAACATAGTAATTCTATCTCGTGGTTAGAAAGATATGCGATCGCCTGTAATTCTAAAACTCCTATTTCTGCATTAGAACAATTAGCGAGTGATGGTAATCGTATTGTTCGCGCTACGGCTAAAGAAAGCCTACAAAAGCGTCAATAGATTTTAATCAAGTGCGATCGTTAGAATCTAATAGAATTTTCAAAGAGTGCGATCGCCCATTATATTTCCTGAAAAATACAAAACAACAGGCTATACTAATTAGAGTATTGAATAACAGCCTCTCTTTCCAGAAGCAAGGGACAATGAATATCCAGCCACAGCCATTTGTAAGATAATCTCGATCGCAACCCAGCAGATATAAAATCTGGGTCAAAAAGTTTTTTTTCAATTTGGAAGCTACGAAATAAAGTAGTGGGATCGCAATCGATGGCTGATTAACTATAAAACTCTCTATATAAGGCTGTTTGCTTAGATAAATAACTGAAATATCTGCTCCAAAGTATTGCTTTGCGTGCGATCTGGTACGGCAATTACTAGCATTTGTGGTGCTATCTTGCTATCCTGCTGAAGAGATATATCTTATCATTATTTAACAATTGGCTTTATAATAAGCATCGTTGCCATCAGCAATTAGATTGGCTGCATAACGCTTAACACCAACGCTGTAATCCAATCCCGAACGGGGTTAGATCGGCGACTAACAATCCATAACCTCACCGCATAGCGCCTAAATAATGATTACCCCTGGGGTAAAGTCCGCAAACGTGAGGTTTGTAACAAACAAGTATATAGACACAAATGAAAGACCTTTCTCGATATCGGAACATAGGCATCTTCGCTCACGTGGATGCTGGTAAAACTACAACCACTGAAAGAATCCTCAAGCTTACTGGTAAAAGCCACAAAATTGGTGAGGTACACGATGGCGAAGCTACTACCGACTTCATGGATCAAGAGAAGGAGCGTGGTATTACTATTCAGTCGGCAGCGACAAGCTGTTTCTGGAAAGACCATCAGTTGAACATCATTGATACTCCTGGTCACGTAGATTTCACCATTGAAGTTTACCGTTCTTTAAAAGTGCTTGACGGTGGTGTTGGTGTGTTCTGTGCATCGGGTGGGGTTGAGCCTCAGTCGGAGACTAACTGGCGTTATGCCAACGATTCTAAAGTAGCTCGAATTATCTACGTCAATAAGCTGGATCGTACTGGTGGTGACTTTTACAGTGTAGTTAAGCAGGTTAAAGAAATTCTGGCTGCAACTCCTCTTGTCATGGTGTTGCCAATTGGAACAGAAAATGATTTTGTCGGAGTAGTCGATCTATTAACTGAAAAAGCCTGGATCTGGGATGATACTGGTCTACCAGAGAACTATGAAATCACTGATGTCCCCGAAGACATGAAGGAAAAGGTAGCTGAATACCGCGAGCAGCTAATTGAAACTGCGATCGAGCAAGATGATGATTTGATGGAAAAATACCTCGAAGGTGAGGAACTAACTATTGATGAAATTAAAGGCTGTATTCGTACGGGTACTCGCAAGCTGGCTTTCTTCCCAACTTTCTGTGGTTCTTCCTTTAAAAACAAAGGGGTACAGAATGTCTTAGATGCGGTGGTAGATTATCTACCTAACCCAACTGAAGTTCCACCCCAGCCTGAAGTTGACCTCGATGGTAACGAAACTGGTGAATATGCGATCGTCGACGCTGAAGGACCCTTCCGTGCCTTGGCATTCAAAATTATGGATGACCGCTATGGTGCATTGACCTTTACGCGGATCTACTCTGGTACTTTGAACAAAGGTGAATCTGTCCTCGATACCGCTACGGGTAAAACCGAGCGTGTTGGGCGAATGGTAGAGATGCATGCAGACTCTCGTGAAGAAATTTCCACTGCTCAAGCAGGAGATATTATTGCGATTGTTGGTTTGAAAAATATTCAGACTGGTCACACTCTTTGCGATCCGAAGAACCCTGCGACTCTTGAGCCGATGGTGTTCCCAGAACCCGTAATTTCGATCGCCGTTACGCCAATGAACAAAGGTGCATCTGAGAAAATGGGTACTGCGCTTAGTAAAATGGTGCAGGAAGATCCTTCTTTCTATGTTGAAACAGACTTCGACAGTGGCGAAACTATTATCAAAGGCATGGGTGAACTTCACCTAGACATTAAGGTAGATATCCTCAAGCGTACTCACGGTGTAGAAGTAGAAGTTGGTAAGCCTCAAGTAGCCTATCGCGAATCTATCACCAAGGAAATTGCAGATAGCTATACTCACAAGAAACAGTCTGGTGGTTCTGGTCAGTTTGGTAAAATTGACTATATCATCGAGCCTGGCGAACCTGGTTCTGGCTTTGAGTTTGAGTCTAAGGTTACTGGTGGTAATGTTCCTCGTGAGTTCTGGCCTGCAGTTGAAAAAGGCTTTGCTAACAGCATCGAAAAAGGTGTCTTGGCTGGTTTCCCCTGTGTGGATCTAAAAGTTACCCTGAAAGATGGTTCTTTCCACCCTGTAGATTCAAGTGCGATCGCATTTGAAATTGCAGCTAAGTCTGGCTACCGTCAAACTCTACCCAAAGCAGGACCCCAAATTCTTGAGCCAATTATGAACGTCGATGTATTTACTCCCGACGATCATATGGGTGACGTTATCGGTGACTTGAACCGTCGTCGTGGCATGATTAAGTCGCAAAACTCCACGCCTATGGGTGTTCGGATTAAAGCTGATGTACCTTTAAGCGAGATGTTTGGTTACATTGGTGACTTGCGGACTATGACTTCTGGTCGTGGTCAGTTCTCTATGGAGTTTGGTAACTATGCGCCATGTCCTAAGAATGTGGCTGAAGATGTTATTGCCGAGGCAAAAGAGCGTCAAGCAGCTAAGTAAGTTTTAAGCCTCCGCGTCCCGCGCCCTAGATTCTAGGCTATAAGCTTTATAAACCCGTCTGGTATGAATTACTAGGCGGGTTTTTTATGCTTGCTAGGAAGTAACCGTAATACGATCGCCAGAATCAGAAGAATTACAAAAGGAGCATAAATTAGCCACGATTCAGACAGTCTTTTGGCAAAAGAAAAGGTAAATGATAGCCACAGATAATACATGCCAAGGGTGTGTAGAATGCGCCAGTTGCGTTTACCTAATAGTGCCGCAGGACGCTTGAAAGATGTAATAGTCATGACGATAATAAATATGTAGCCGAGATTGGCTAAATGATTATCTCGCACCATATTTTCTGAGGTCAAAACAGCTACACCTGCGATCGCAACGGCATGAAATCCATGAGAAATAGCCATCGATAAGCCTAGGTAGCGACGGTTTTGTAAGAGCCAGTTACTTGTATAACTCGGCGCGAGACGATGTAAAGAAGAGGCAGTAAAAGCTAGCAAAAATAAAATACAGGAAGAACGAGCCGTAAATCTGATGGCAATCCGAAAACTAGCCTCATTTATGCCGTTAGTTGAGAGAATAAATCCAAAGACTGTCGCTATAAAGATCGTGACACAACGAACAATCTGCCATTGTCCAAATCTCAATTTCCCGGTCATACTGCCTCTCTTTTAACTTCTGCTATCAGATCGGGCGCTCGCATTTGGTCTAGTTTTAGTCCTCGCATCCAGAGAAATAAAGGCAAAGCAAACGACAAGCCAACTACCCAATTTAGAACTATATATAGCCAAAGAAGCTTCATCTTTAGCTTAATTCCTTCTCTAAAAACAAAAATCCCAAAGACGACAGAAGAAACCAACAGATCGAAAGCAAAATCGATGGAAATGCGATTAGCAAATAGCTGTGACCAAAATAATGATAGGTCAAAACCATTATTGGCAAAAAAGGGAATCAATTGGGAGTAGGGCAGGATAAAACCGAGTAAAGCTAAGACTAGATAAATTACTTGCATGACCATAATTAGGATCTCCTTCAATTACAACTATTGCTTAGTTTAGGGAGTTGCTAAATTGCTGTCTTGCCGATTACATCAGAATTTGTTCTATTCTTCCTCTTAATCTTTAATTTCCAATTTTTAAAACAAATCCCGATAGGCTTTGGGCGTAATTTTAAAATGCTGCCGAAACACTCTGGTGAAATGGCTCTGATTTTTAAAGCCGACTGATTGACCGATCATAGCGATCGCTATATTTTGCCGTAATAGCTGTTGAGCTTTAATAAGACGGCATTGAGTTATATATTTATGAGGCGATAAACCAGTCGATTGTTTAAACAGGCTGGCAAAGTAATGGGGACTAATATGGATTAAACTAGCCAAAATATTTAAACTCAGATCTCGATCTAAATGGGTTTGAACATATTCGATGGCTATCTTTAATTGAGATGGTGTCAATCCGCCTTTGTAATCCTTGACTACAGACTCTTTGACTCCGTATCTATGCAATAAATGCGTGCCTAAAGCTGTTGCCATCGAGTCTGCGTATTGCTTGCTATCTTCCTGGGCTACTTCTAATTCTGTCTTCAGCGCCAATGCCATCTGCTGAATTAAAGGATCGCGCAATCGCAGTTGCGATCGCAATTTGATTTTTGCATTATCCATTTCACCAATTCCCTCAAGCAAAAGATCGGGCGAGAGAAATAGTTCCAATAGCGGTACTTCTCTATCTACTCTGAATCGAGGAAAAAGCTCTCCCGCAGCGACAAGTGCTAGATCTCCTTGGGCATACTGTTCATGATGCCATTGTCCATCAAGATAGTAACTCCCCCGAATATCTCCCAAACAAAGTACTAAGACATGTGCTGAAGTACCAAATTCAGGCATCTCTCCTGCTGGTTCTAGTTCATAGATTAAACTGAGTTTATCCCATCCAGCTTTGTCGCTAGTCAGCAAATGGGTATGTTCGATGTATTCACCATTCGGGTCAGTCGGAAACGCTTCAGACAAAACTGTAATTTAAGCAGGTGGATTTAATTATCGGCATTATACAAGTCTTATCTGTATCAACTTTGTTTTAGTCTGCTAGTTCTTCGCTTTTAGATAGTTGACCAAAGCCTGCAAACCCAAATAATAGCTATCTGCACCAAAGCCGCTAATTTGCCCGATCGCAACAGGTGCGATATAAGAGTGGTGGCGAAACTCTTCGCGCGTGTAAATATTGCTAAGATGTACCTCTACAGTAGGAATCCTTACCCCAGTCAAAGCATCCCGAATTGCTAAGCTCGTGTGAGTATAAGCCCCTGCATTGATTAAAATTCCCGAATGCAATCCTCTGGCACTATGTATCGCATCTACCAGAACGCCTTCATGATTTGACTGTCTGCAATCTACACTCACCTGAAGTTTCTCAGCATTAAGCTTAAGTGAGTCATTAATTTTAGCTAAGGTCGTTGACCCGTATATCCCAGGTTCTCGCATTCCCAACAGGTTTAAATTGGGACCATGTAAAACTAGTATGCCAATCTCAGACAAAATGACTCACGCTTAATTTTAAGACTGAACAAAAAGCTCCTAACGATAGGAACGACGTTGACGACTATCTACAGGAATCGGAACTGTTTCCCTCTCAGGCTCTGCTTCTGGACCTAGTAAGATTTCTATTAGCTTTTGAGCTATATCTTTTAGTTTTTCGAGTATTTTGTCTATATAATCCATCGGATAACAGATCCTTAACTTTACTATTATTTCTGCCCTCTGAAGCACCAAGTACTCATTATTAAGATTAAAAATGAACTGGTGTCAGACGCCTCTTCTTATCATCTTACAACTTTTGTCACAAATGTTGACTAGTAACCAGGTTGTAATTTGGGAATTATTACTCAACATTAACACAGACAAAGGGCGTTCGTGCAGATTCAGACTGACATTCCCCGTATTCTTAAGATTAATCTTAGAATTATCGGCTGCTATTAATGTATTTGCTCAAATATTAACTTTAAACCCAATAAGTAAAGATATAAAACAATTAAAGGTTCAATTGCATTTTTTCTGATGTTTTAAACTTTAAAAAATATGAAGTTTACAGTCCGAAGGTATTAAGAATTATTGCATAAAAGTGGTTTTAAAAGACAGCTTTGATTTTGTTAAAACCTTTGTCTTATGGTGATTACAGCCCCATCCCTCAGAGTAATATCAGGCACTATTAGACGATCTCCCCCGCTTACCTATTTCTGAGACAATGAGGAGCAAGATTTAAGATTAAACCGTTATTTTCTGTCCGAACATCCCCACCAACCGCGTCAATTTATCTAGGAAAGAAGACTTATGAAATTAGCCTATTGGATGTATGCTGGCCCCGCACATATTGGTACTCTACGTATTGCCAGTTCTTTTAAAAATGTTCATGCAATTATGCACGCACCGTTGGGAGATGATTATTTCAACGTTATGCGCTCGATGCTGGAGAGGGAACGTAATTTTACTCCAGTCACCGCTAGTATCGTCGATCGCAATGTCTTAGCCAGAGGTTCGCAAGAAAAGGTTGTCGATAACATTACCCGTAAAGACCAGGAAGAAAGCCCAGATTTAATCGTGCTGACTCCTACCTGTACCTCTAGTATTTTACAGGAAGATTTGGAAAACTTTGTCAGTCGCGCGTCGATGGACACCAAAGGCGATGTCATGCTGGCGGATGTAAATCACTATCGCTACAACGAACTGCAAGCAGCAGATCGAACTCTACATCAGGTAGTCAAATTCTATTTGGAAAAGGCACGTAAGAAAGAACAGCTACCCACAGATAAAACTGAAAAGCCTTCGGTCAATATTATTGGCATCTCTACCCTAGGTTTCCATAACCAGCATGACTGCACCGAACTAAAACGTTTAATGGGCGAGTTGGGAATTGAAGTAAACGAAGTAATTCCCGATGGTGCTTCGGTACACAACCTGAAAAACTTACCCCGCGCCTGGTTTAATCTCGTTCCCTACCGCGAACTAGGCATGATGACGGCAGAATACCTGGAAGCTGAGTTTGATATGCCTTATGTGGATATTGCGCCGATGGGAGTAGTCGAAACGGCTCGCTGTATCCGCAAAATTCAACAGATTGTTAATAATCAGGGTGCAGAAGTAAATTACGAAGACTATATCAACAACCAAACCCTCTATGTCTCCCAAGCCGCTTGGTTCTCACGCTCGATTGACTGTCAGAATTTAACGGGTAAAAAAGCGATCGTCTTTGGGGATAATACCCACGCGGTAGCCATGACCAAAATCTTGACGCGGGAAATGGGAATCCACGTCGTTCTAGCTGGTACTTACTGTAAATATGACTCTGAGTGGTTTAGAGAACAGGTAAGCGAATATTGTGACGAAGTTCTAATTAGTGACGATAATGCCGAAATTGGCGATGCGATCGCCCGACACGAACCTTCGGCGATCTTTGGTACGCAGATGGAACGTCACATCGGTAAGCGTTTGGATATTCCCTGTGGCGTAATTGCTGCTCCCATCCATATTCAGAATTTCCCCATCGGTTACAAGCCATTTATGGGTTATGAAGGTACAAACCAGATTGCCGATCTCGTCTACAACTCCTTTACTCTCGGTATGGAAGATCATCTATTAGAGATCTTTGGCGGACACGACACCAAAGAGGCGATCACCGCAGGTATCTCGGCTGGTTCAGATCTAAATTGGGACAAAGATGCCAAAGTCGAACTTGGTAAAATTCCTGGATTTGTCAGAGGTAAAGTCAAACGCAACACCGAAAAATTTGCTCGCGATCGCAGTTTGTCTGAAATTACTCTAGAGGTAATGTACGCAGCCAAAGAATCTGTTGGCGCATAAGACTACTAACGCTTCGCTTAAGTTAGTAGGTAAGATACAGTCAGGGTTTAAAGCTAACTAAACGGTGTCTTTACCTAAGCCTTCTTTTACTAAAGAGAAACAATAATCTCATTCACTCTAATTGCTTGACAGACTCAGGGAAAATCAAGACAATTAGAGATTGGGCATCATATAATCTGCTCGGATCGGGTCGAATGTAAACGTCACGGCAAAATTAAGAGATCGGGAAACCTATTGTGGGCGATCGATTTCTGTTTCTGTCTGGCTACCCTTACGGCAATCTTAGAAAAGCAAAATTTCATGACTTACGCAATTATAGAAATCGGCGGAACACAAATTACAGTTGAACCAGGTCGTTTTTACGATATCAACTTGCTAGATGCCGAACCAGATTCTGGCTACAACATAGACAAAGTTTTATTGGTTAACAATAACGATGAAGTTACTGTCGGTCGTCCTTATGTTGAAGGCGCTACCGTTGAAGGCACAGTAATGCGTCATAGACGAGGCAAAAAAGTTATCGTCTACAAAATGCAGCCCAAAAAGAAAACTCGTAAAAAGCGCGGTCATCGTCAAGAACTGACTCGCTTAATGATCGATTCTATTAGCATGAACGGTTCGGCGATCGCTAAAGCAGAAGCTAATGCGGAAACAGCCACAGCGGAAACAGCTACAGCAGAATAGTAGATTCCTAATTATAATTTAACTACAGCAGAGGAAAATAACATGGCTCACAAGAAGGGAACGGGTAGTACTCGTAACGGTCGCGATTCTAATTCTAAGCGTCTAGGTGTCAAACGCTATGGTGGTCAAGAAGTGACCGCAGGCAGCATTCTAGTTCGTCAAAGAGGTACTAGTGTTTATCCTGGCAACAACGTTGGCAGAGGTAAAGATGACACTCTATATTCCTTAATTGATGGTGAAGTTAAGTTCGAACACAGAACCAGAAGTCAAAAGAAAGTAAGCGTTTATCCCCTAGCAGGATAGAGCATCTTTTTTGATTTGTATTTAGATTTGCATAATCTAAAGACTAAGCACTCACGCCAGTGGGTGTTTTTTTATTGTTCGGCTAGATTAAACAGTACAAAATACCCTCTATCAATTCACAACCTATGTTTCAGCCAGAAGACGACTTAAACAAAGATCTCGTCCAAAATACTTCGCGAAATAAATCCGATCCAAATTTAGATGATATCGATACTAATGTCTCCCCCGAAAGCGTCGCTTTACGCAAAAAACAGCTCGAAGGTGTTTTTACCAAATTAATCATTTTTGGTTTGACTTTAGGTACAGTTCTCGGACTAATCGCATATTATCTCCTCCACAGATTTGGTCTAACTAAAAAGCCTTATCAGTTGGAACAGGAAAAAATAGAGCGGGAAAAAATAGAGCGGGAAAAAATAGAGCGGGAACAAGAACCTTCTACTGGGGTTGAAAAAATCAATGATTTTCCAAACACAGACAATACCCACAGTCGGTTTGAGATATAAAGTCAGAGAATGATAACTCAAGCGCTCGCATCGATCCCAGAAACCAACTTAATGTCATGAAAACATGATATTAAGTTTCGTAAAACCCATTGAATACGTAAATTAGTCAACTTTTTGCCTTTTAGAAGCGATCCCCAAGCAAGTTTTGCTGCTATAACTAATTCAAGTGGTTAAGACCTTTCCCACGCACGTACAAATAATAAAAATAATTTAAGTAGACGCGGAGTAATAAAGGTTAAGAAACGAAATTCGAAGTGTAAAAACTTTGAATCGGTCTTATATATGGCTGCCAGCAGCTAAATACCGTCTAATTAATCAGGGGCAGTAAGTTAATGGCAAAAGAACGTCCACCACTAGAAGAGATGACTTTAAGGCAGCTAAGGAAAGTTGCCAGCGAATACAAAATATCCCGATATAGTCGGATGCGTAAAGCGCAACTGCTCTCTTCTATCAAAGAAGCAATAAAAGCAACAGAACAAACAGAACAAGAAATATTTTCTCAAAACCCATCAGATATGCAGGAGGAACAACAGGTGAAAGGTACAAAATTTGAAGTTGGTCAAGATGAGAGTCTTATGGAAACTCTTGCTTCGGTTGATGAGGATTTGGGAGAGCTTCCTGATGGTTATGGTGAAAGTCGCATTATGCTAATGCCCCGCGATCCACAGTGGGCATACGCTTATTGGGATGTACCCAACGTTCACAAAGAAGAATTACGTCGCCAGGGCGGTCAGCAGTTGGCAATCCGTATTTATGACGTAACTGATGTCGATCTTAATAGTCAGGCTGCTCACAGCGTCCAAGAATACCTTTGCGACGAAATGGCGAGAGAGTGGTATTTGCCTATTCCCGTTAGCGATCGCGATTATGCAGCAGATATTGGCTATCGCTGTGCAGATGGACGCTGGTTAATCTTAGCCCGTTCGGCTACCGTCAGTATTCCCCCCGTCTATCCTTCTGACTGGATCGAAGATGCTTTTGTTACCGTTAATTGGGATGAAGATCTCCAAGGTAAAACTGTCCATAACTTAGTACCTCCTGCTAAAAAACAGGCAATGAATGCCGAAGCAGCAAAAAGCGATCGACTCTATAGCAATGTTTTTGGCATGACTCCCCAGACAGAATCCATGGGGATGGCAGGCTCACTATTTGGCTCAAACCAACAGACTCCCGAATCTGCCGTTAGTTCTTTTGTCTTCCCTTCTGGGGCTGGTATGTGGGCAGTACCCACCGCTTCTGGTCAAAACATGTCTGGGGCTGGTTTCTCTGGAGATTTAGCAGGGGCGCGTCCTCGCCAATTCTGGTTAGTTGCTGATGCCGAACTAATTGTTTATGGCGCAACCGAACCCGATGCCACTGTCACAATAGGCGATCGCAAGATCGAGCTAAATGCTGATGGTACGTTCCGTTTCCAAATGTCCTTCCAAGATGGCGTAATTGATTATCCCATCAAGGCGGTAGCGATTGATGGCGAGCAAACTCGTTCGATTCACATGAACTTTGAGCGCGAAACTCCTTCTCGCAATACCAATACAAAAGCTGAAGCTGTCCAAGAATGGTTTGCTTAAACCTTAAGACGTTGCCAAAGCAATAAAAGCAATAGAAAAAATATGAGCCGAGGTGGAATTAATTTCTATCTCGGTTTTTTTATGGTCAAATCATAATATTTGAAGCAAACGATTTTTAAATCGAAAATACTTGTTTTATATTAAAGAATGTCAAGTTACATTGTCGCTCGATCTGTAACAATTGAGCTGCTTAGATAGGCAATTTGGCTTATAAATAGCGATCGCATGGCTGAATTATTAGAGTTATATAACATTAAGTAATCTATTTCGGGTAGTCTAATTTTATACCGCCGATCGAACAATTAATTAATCGAGATTATGACGCTCGGCGCTTGGCGTTTAACCCTGCATTAGCAAAATGGTTCGATCGAATAAGTTATCCCTGCGACAAATTTTGATAGCATCTTTGATGGCTCAGGTTTTCGTGGCAGTAGGCTTAACTGGTTACTTATCTTGGAAAAACGGACGCAAAACGGTAGAGACATTAGCATTACGCCTGAGTAGAGAGGTAACATCCCATACAGAAAAACATATTGCTAACTATCTAAACACGCCAACGATATTCTTGAAGCTCAATCGAGTATTGGCAGATTCTCAGCGTTTGAATCTCAATAACTTTCAGGATTTGCAGGAAAATTTTTGGCAGCAAACTCAACTCGATACTCAGATTAATACCCTATATTTTGGCAATGAATCGGGAGATTTTATTGAGGTAGAGAGAAAAGAGAAAGCAAAAACAGCCATTCGCAATGCCAGTACTGCCCCCTATTGGCATATGTATAGTTTAGATTCTCAGGGAAATAAGGCTAAATTGATTGGTAAGAAAGAATACGATCCTCGGCAAAGACCTTGGTATCAGGCAGCCAAACAGCAGAAAGACCTAGTTTGGTCGTCGATCTATTTATTTGCCGACCCCCCTGTGTTAGGTATTACCCCCGCAATTCCGCTTTATGCTGCCGATAAAAAGCAGCTTCAGGGAGTAATGGCGATCGATATTACTCTCGATGAAATTAGCAAATTTCTTAACAGTCTAAAAATTAGTGATTCGGGTAGAGCTTTTATAATTGAGGAATCGGGAGAAATGGTGGCAACCTCCACCAACAATTCTCTCGTTATTAAAGGAGCTGAGGGAAACGAGCGACGACACTTTTTAGACAGCTCAGATTCTTTAATCAAAGCGACAGCCAGCTTTTTAAAAACAGAACTAAATAACTTTGAAGATATCGCCCCGCAACAGCTTATTCTTGAATTCAAGGGTAATCGACATTTTATTCAGGTAACTAGTTTAGATGGCTATCCTGGCTTAAATTGGCTAATGGTAACGGTTATTCCCGAATCAGATTTTTACGAACATATACGCCACAACACCTATACGACTCTATCTCTCAGTAGTTTGGCTTTGGTTGCTGCCATATTTCTAGGGGCAATCTCCAATCAGTTAATTGCCAACTCCGTAGCTCATTTATCTGAAGCTGCAAAAGCGATCGCCAAAGGACAAAATATTCGGAGCGAACAGCAGCCCACAATCAAAGAACTTGCCACCGTAACGGAATCAATGCAGTATATGGCACGACAGCTACAAACCTCTAACAAAGACATTGAAAATCTCAAGTCTCAATATACGCAGGTTGAAGCAGCTACAGATCATCTCAAACAGGCTAATCAAAGACTCAATCATTTGGTAAATATTGACAGTCTGACTCAAATTTATAATCGCTATCATTTTGATATCTCCTTGCAACAACTGTGGGAAGTCGCCAGTCAGCAAACGACGGCAATAGCTATAATTATGTGTGATATCGATAACTTCAAGTTCTACAACGATACCTACGGACATTTGATGGGCGACTGGTGTTTGGCGAAGGTAGCCCAGACCATTAAGAAAGAAGTAAATCGTCAACAAGATGTAGTTGCTCGATATGGGGGAGAAGAATTTGCCATCATTTTGCCCCATACCGATGAATTTGGCGCGGTTGCAGTAGCAGAGAGAATTATTAACTGTGTTCGTCAGCTAAATCTCTCTCACCGCAATTCTACAGTCTGCGATCGCGTAACGATTAGCGTCGGCGTAAAGAGTGTGATTGCCGATCCTTATAATTCGGCGACCGAGTTACTGCAATCTGCCGACGAAGCCTTATACGCAGCTAAACATCAGGGAAAAAATCGCTATGCTGTAGCCAACTCAAATCTCCCCACCAAAAAGAAATTTAGTTAAGATTCTCGACTATGCATATTATCCATTCAAACCATCTTTTATCATAGTTTTACGCTTCTTTTATCTAAATCGTTAATGACTGAAACCGTTTCTCCCGCAGCCTCGGAAATCAAAGCAATCTTCGATCGCATCGCTCCGATATACGATCGCCTTAACGATCGCCTCAGTTTTGGACAGCATCGCATTTGGAAGAAAATGGCAGTCAAGTGGAGCGAGGTCAAACCAGGAGACAAAGCTCTTGATGTCTGCTGTGGTAGTGGGGATTTGGCGCTCTTATTAGCCAAACAGGTAAGATCGGGTTCGGTAACGGGACTGGATTTTGCGGTCGAGCAGCTAGAGATCGCCAAACAAAGACAGGCGCAAAAATGCCCGACAGTGGCAATGAGCTGGATTGAGGGGGATGCCTTAAACTTACCTTTCGATGACAATTGGTTTGACTGCGCGACTATGGGTTACGGATTACGGAATGTAACAAATATTCCCCTGAGCCTTAAAGAATTACTGCGGGTATTGAAACCAGGGGCAAAGGCAGCGGTTCTCGATTTTCATCGTCCTCAGACAGAACACATGAAAGTATTTCAGGAATGGTACTTGGCAAATATTGTTGTGCCAACGGCAGAAAACATGGGGGTCAAAGAAGAGTATGCTTATATCAATCCCAGCGTCGAACGATTTCCCACTGGTCGAGAACAAGTTGAGTTAGCCAAAGAAGCAGGATTTAGTCAGACCGTTCACTATCCTTTAATGGGGGACATGATGGGAATTCTAGTGTTAACCAAATAAAATAACAGCTACAATTAGTTTTTTGTCACCTAATCTTTATTGTCGATTCAAGATACTGCTTTGGCACTAGCGAATCTCTGGATATTTTTTGTTCCCCCCATAGCTGGCAGCATTATTGGCTATTTCACCAACGATATAGCAATTAAGATGCTGTTCCGTCCCTATAGAGCTATCTATCTCGGCAAGCGCAAGCTGCCCTTCACCCCAGGCTTGATTCCCAGCAACCAGGCGCGTCTAGCCCAAAAAGTCTCTGATACGATCATGGGTTCGTTACTGACTCCAGGAGAATTACAAAAGCTAGCCCAACGGCTTCTGGCGACAGAGCGAATTCAGGGGGCGATTCTCTGGCTCTTAAAACTAGCTTTAGACCGAGTTAAATCAGACCGCGAACAAAAAACAGCTAAGATCCTCGGCAATATTCTGCGGGATTTGTTCAGTCAATCTTTACCCCGTTTGCTCAAGGTATTAGCGAGAAAAGAAGGCTTCTTAGAACCTCAGATTAACAAGATTTTCGATCGAATTCTGCTCAACTTTCAGCTTAAGGATGCTCAGGCAAAAAAATTCGCCGACTGGCTACTAGGTTCGGTCTTGCCTCCCGATACTATTCGCCGAGCCATTATTGATTTTTTGAGCGATCGCAATATTCAAATTATTGACGAAGGTTTTCGAGAAAAAACGAGCGGGACATATTGGGTAGTCGCAAATCTATTTGGTCTGCGGAATAGTTTGATCAGACTTCGTTCTTTTTGTATTGATGAGCCAGATATTACTAACGCGCGGTTAGAAGAACTAAGTTTCTCTCTGCAAATTCGCGATCGCATCAAAAATTGGCTAAAAAATCTTTCTCTGCAAAACTTACCCGTCTCTACTGTCAGACAGCTACGCAGAACCGTCCGAGAAGCGGTACGTAACTATGTGCGCGAAGAAGGGGGAGCAGTAATCGCCGGTTTGGGGGAATCAGTTGAGTGGGAAAACCTTGCAGGCTTAATTCTCAAACGGCTGCAGTCATCTCCTACAGTTAATGACTCCCTGGAAGTTATCAGCCAGGAATTAGCTCTGGTCTTAGAGCGCTACCTGGAAGAAGATTTAGAAAAGCTTGTCGCTCAGGCTATACCTATTTTGTCGATCGACCAGGTAATTATCGATCGCGTCTCCGCTACTACTCCCGAAGAATTGGAAGAGGCTGTTCAGGGAATTGTCAAAAATGAACTTCAGGCGATCGTTAATTTAGGGGGCATACTCGGCTTTATTGTCGGCTTACTGCAGACGGTTTTACTGTTTTTTAACTAGAGGTAATAGGGGTAAAACTTTGCATCTCTCTCTCCTTTGTTTCTTTATAAACAAGGTAATGCCTTGCCTCTACTTTCCTTCAATTCCCTCAATCTCCTCGATCGCCGTTGCCACTTCATCCGCCCGATCTTTATTACCGTTGTTTTTATATATTTCTAATGCCTGTTTCAAGGCGACAATTGCCTCATCATCTCTGCGTCTAGCGCGGAGAGCCAGACCCAAATTGTAATGTCCCATCGGCTTTTCGGGCGCAATCTCAATCAGACGACGAAAATTAATAATGGCTCGCGAATAGTTTTTCTTAGCAAGATAAACTGTACCCACACCAGCGATCGCCGATAGGGCATCGGGTTTGAGTCTAGCAGCCCATTTATATTCGGCTAAAGCTGCGTCTAATTCTCCTTCTTGAAACAGAATATTGGCAATTTGGAGATAAATAATATGGTTTTGAGGGGCAGACTTTTTTGCTAATTCTAAAGTTTCTAGTCCTGCCTCAATATCTCCGCGTTCCAATAAAGCCTCGGCTAACCGCAATCTAAAATTTGTTCGCTCGGGCTGCTGTTCGACGGCTATTTGCAACAGGGCGATCGCTTCGTCATAGCGCTGTTGTGCTGTCAAAATTTGGGTAGCGATCTGATAAGCTTCTAGGTTATCGGCATCTAAAGCAATAATATTTTTATAGGTTTCAATCGCCCGATCGTATTCCTCTGCACGGACAAGCACCACTCCCAAACCAGAATGATTTTGAATATTGTCTGGTTCTAGAGCGGTCGCCTGTTGATAAGCCTCTATCGCCTCTTTGTTTTTGCCCTCTTTTGCGAATGAAAAGCCCAAAGCATAGTGGAGTCTAGAGTTGCCTGGCTCCAAATCTATCGCCTGTTGATAAGCTTTTATCGCCTCTGAATAATCCTGCCTTAGAGTTTGTACATAGCCAATTCCTGAAAAAATCTGATAATTTTCTCCATCCAAATCAGCAGCTTTTTCGTACGACTCTAAAGCCTTGTCATAGTCCTGTGACTCGACATATTTTTTTCCTACTAATAGCAAATTGTTCAGCTCTAGCTTGTCAATCTGAGCGATCGAAGCTGGCTGAGCTAAAATTGCTGGGGAAAAAACTAAAGCGATCGTTGAAACGGCAGCGAAACTAAAAAGTTTGGATAGCATGAGTGCAAAAGATAGCTACTTCGGCGACACAGATTGAGCGAAAAGTTCTCATAAAATTAAGTAGCCAAATCTTAACCTTTAATTGTTTGTCTGCAGTTTGGTTAGACAAAAATTTATCAAAAAGTCCTAAGCTCGAAAGTTGAGCGAGATAAACAGCTAATGACTAGAACGAAAGCATTTATTGCCAAACAGCAGGCTTGTTTGACTTTTGACTATTGCTGTAAATTAGCGATCGCAATTTTTAAAGATTATTTTTTGCTTCTTGAGCAACCTGCTCTGACTCATCATCAACTAACTTCGCGATCGCTGCCTTAGCGTCTTCTCCTCCCAATCTACCCAGAGCCTGTACTAGACGAAAGCGAATTTGCCAGTCCTCATGTTCGACAAAGTTTTTCAACAGAGGAATTGCTCTAGAGTCACCAAGCTCTCCCATAGAGCCAATCGCTGCGGTCTGCAAAAGATTATTATTAGAGTGTAGAGCCTCTTCTAACAGATCGAAACTTGCCGATTCTCCAAGTTCGCCCAGGGCAGCAATAATACTAAACTGCACCAGCCACTCTGGAGTGTCGTGATAGACCTTATTTAAGTCATCAAAAGCTTCAGTCAACTTCAGACCGCCAATCGCGTCGGCGGCGGCGGCTTGAACATCGGGTTCTGGGTCGTTAAACAGGCGATCGCGTAGAATTGCCAGGGAAGCATCTTTGTCAGTCGTACCTAAAGTATCCAGTTGGCTAACTGCTGCATAGCGTACGCGAGTATTATCATCGGTGACTAAGGGCTTTACCATCTCGAAAGCTGTTTTTGGATCGATCTGACGTAGTTGATTTAAACCTCGAATACGCTCGCCAAAGTCTTCGGAATCTAATAAACCCTGGACTGATTCTGGTGTAATGCTCATATTAAAACTGGTTGTTAACTATCTCAAAATTATTTATCTATGGTTTCAGCCGAACAAAGAGACAAACCTACTCTGCTGCCATCATCTTGATTACATCTCCCTGCGTAATCATGCCGACTAATTTAGATTGCTCGTCGACTACAGGCAAACGGCGTACTTTCTTATCGTGCATGATTCGTGCAGCTTCTCTTACTAGCTGGCTGGACTTAACCGTAGCAGGATTGCTGGTCATTGCTTCTTTTACTGTTTGACCCAAAGCTTTGTGAACTTCCTGGTTGTGCTTGGCAGGATTTTGCAAATAAATTACGCTATCGAGAAACATCACATAGGGAGGTGTATCTACTCCTGTTGCCTGCCAGGTAAGGTCGGTTTCTGAAATTACGCCGACCAAATCCCCAGTGCTGTCTACCACGGGCAAACCGCTAATCTCTCGCTCTGCCAAAATCTGAATTGCTTCCTCTAATGAAGTTTCAGGAGATACTGTTTGCACTTCAGTAGTCATAATTTCAGCAACGGTTTTGCTCATTATTTGTCCTTAGATCGTATAGTTTGCTACTCTATCTTTCAATCTATCGCGAATTGCGGTTGTATTGAGCATTTAGTTTTCAGTTTTTAGTAATTAGTCCTCAGGTTTCAATAATTAAAATGGTTCTTACTTTCTCGACTGAAAAGACTTCTAACCAATAAACTCTATATCAGGTACTAAGGGATCTTTGACAATCCCAAAGCCAGCATATTTCCAGCGTTCCATTAGTCCCTTCAACTGGATTGGGGAGGCAGTTTCTACACTCAGGCGATCTCTAAATTCTCGACCATGAGTATTGATATAGCTCATGGCATCATAATCATATTGAAAGACGAGGAGGTAGCTAGCTTCAATTCCGCTTGTAGCAGGCATTCGAGCCACAAGATATTTGCCATCTTGCTTAGAACGAATTAGATAATTAATTTGTAATAACATACTTGCTCTTTCCCCCGATCTTCTTTACAGGTTATAGGTTATAAGTTATAGGTTATAGGTTACTTGAGATCTGCCAATTTGATTTTGGGGTCTACTGCTTTGAGCAGCAAATCCGCTAACAGGTTGCCAACAATCAGCATGGTTGCGCCCATCATTAGACTTGCCATCACCAAATATTTATCCTGAGCCTGAACTGCCTGTAGGGTTAAACGACCCAATCCCGGCCAGTTAAAGAAAAATTCCGCAATAAATGAGCCACCTAACAGACTGGCAAACTCAAATCCCAGTAAAGTTACCAGAGGATTAATCGCGTTTCTGAGGGCGTGAGTATAGATTACTTTGTTTTCGGGCAAACCCTTAGCACGGGCAGTCTGAATATAGTCCTGACGCAAAACGTCTAATAGCTGTCCTCTTGTTAGGCGCTGCAAACCAGCAAAACTGGTGATGCTTAGAGCGATTGTCGGCAGCACCATGTGCCAAGCAATATCTAATATCTTGCCAAGTATAGATAATTGGTCGTGATTGATGCTCGTCATTCCCCCAACCGGAAAAATCGGCGATAAAAACTGCGCCACAATTAAAAAGATTAAGGCTGTAATAAAGCTGGGAAAGCCTTGTCCTAAATAACTCAAGATGCGAAGCGTCTTATCTGTAAGACTATTCTGTTTGACTGCACCTAAGATTCCCAAAGGAATTGCGATCGCCCAGGTAAGAATAATCGAAGCGATCGCTAACAACAAAGTTGCTGGAACGCGTTCTAATAGTAGGGAAGAAACGGAACGGAAATAGACAAAACTCTGACCAAAATCCAGTCTAGTTACGATTCGCCAAAGCCAGCGCCAATATTGAACAATAGGCGGTTTGTCTAGCCCAAACTGCTGACTCAAAGCTGCAATCCGCTCTGGAGTAATTTGTGGATCTTGCTTGAGAGTATCTAAATAATCGCCTGGAGCAATCTCAGAAATAAAGAAGCAGAGTGCTGAAGCCAACAGTAAAGTTATCGCAGCCTGAAATAATCGTTTAACTATATAGAGAAAAGTTTCATTCATGGTAGAGAAAATCTAGCAGGGGACAAACACGATTAAATGTGTCCCCTATTTTACTTTTTATCTCTCTGCGCCTTTGCGTCTCTGCGCGAAACATATCTAATGCCTCAAATTAGACCTGACACGCCACTACTCACCTAAGCAAAATACGCCACAATCCAAAATAAACTATCAACCAAGATAGTGCTTAAAACTGCCCCTGCAAATGCCCACCAGTGCAGCTCGGTCTTTTTAAGCGCCCACCAGCTAACTCCCAAAAGAATATTGACCAGGACGATCACCCAGCTAATCCCCCAGACAGTCTGTACCTGTCCCAAAGCTGCTTTTAAGATCGGCGAAGCCAGAGCGGGATCGATATCCACCGTCATCAACTCCCGCCAGTAGGGAATCACGTCAACAAGATAAAAGTAAAGATCCGTAATTGCTGTCCCCAACAGTGAACCGAGATAGAAGAAGTTGCCAATCTTACCCCAACCGCGCCAAATACACCACAGAGCAAAGGGTAAACCGATCGCTTCGATGGGAATATGAATTAAAGGTTCAGCTCGCAACCAACCCCAGTAAATCGAGCCAGCTAGCCAACTCCAGCTAAAGCCCAGGACAATATCACCCCACCAACGATCTTGAAAACGGCGATCGAGGTATATGCCTAGCCCTACCCAAAACAAGGTGAGTACCAAACTAAGTTCGGGAAACAGCCTAACAATGGGCGCTTGAAAGAAAACGGGGACAGAAACAAGAAAAGAAGCAGTAAAAAATACTCGCCATGCTTGCTTACCAAAACTAGGCTGTAAAGGTAGATCGAGAATGCTGGAGGATTTGGCTGATTGACGATCGGAGGTTGAGGAAGATGTCACAGGTTGAATGAGTATGAGAAGGGTGTATGAAGACGAACGAAGCTATTTATTAATTTTCGTTACTTATCTTTACCTTTATTAAGTTACCACAGTTTTTTTGGTAGGGATCTAGGTAACAAAAATCGGTACAACAGTTATAGGAGCTTAATCTAATTATTAATATTGATATCAAAAAACCAAAATAAACTCAATTTGACGGCTGGCAAGAAACAGCTTGAGGTGATTAAGACTTGTTACCTGTCCTAGATTATACCTAGATCGAAACAGGGTTCTCAAGGCGATCGCCCGCCTCTAAAACCCCGATCTATGAGTTATTTACTTCAGTATTTCTTAATATTTATCTTCGATCGTATCGACTCCTAAATTTCTCGATCGCGAAGGGTTGCTAGATAGTCTTCGGCAGAAGAAACTGACCAGCGTGACTGACTCTTTAACTCCAGCACTTTTTCGTGATAGCGCAGCAGGCTGGGACGATGACCCACGCTCACTACCGTAGTGTCAGACTGCTGAAGCATTTGATAGAGTCGTTTTTCGTTTTGAACATCAAGAGCAGAAGTAGCCTCGTCCAAAATGGCATAGCTAGGTTTTGTCAGCAGCAGTCGCGCAAAGGCTAATCGCTGCTGTTCGCCCAGAGATAATACATCCGACCAGCTTAATTCCACATCAAGCCCGCCAACTTTCTCGCTAAGATTGCCTAAATTCACTGCGTCTAAAACTTGTTCTAACTGTCCGTCGGGGATACTACTGTTAGTTTGAGGATAAAGTAACTGCTGTCTAAGCGTTCCCAAGATCATATAGGGTTTTTGAGGTAGAAACAGCATCGAGTCTGCTGTGGGTCTGGTAATGTTACCCGAACCTCGATTCCACAAACCTGCGATCGCTCTTAATAAAGAACTTTTACCTACGCCACTCTCGCCGACGATCGCTAAACTCTGATTGGGATCGATGTCTACAGACAAGTTAGATACTAAAGTCTGGCGATCGTTAGGAGTTAATAGAGTTACATCTTCTAATGCCAAACGCGAGTCGCGAGTCGATCTAATCTTAGTTTCTGGTGATTCTATGTGACTCTCTACCTCGAAGTCGGTTAGGGTTTCATCAAAAGTGGCAATCCGATTAATCCCCGCAGCAAAAGCCGTTAAGAGATCGAACTGATTGATAATTACCGTCAGCGCACCAAATATTTGGAAGAATGCCACCGTTGCCTGACCAATCGCGCCAAAATCGGTTTCTCCCGCCAGATATAAGGGAGCTACGACTAAATAAGGCAGAATACGTACGAAATAACTGTGTCCTGTGGTGAAGAAATCGAGATTTCGCTGCCAACCGATTAGGGCATGGTAGTTATTAATTGCTTTGGAAAATCTTTTGCCAACGCTCTGGAATTCTTGAGATTCTCCCCCATAGAAAGCGATCGATTCTGCGTTGTCTCGCAGATGGACTAAACCATAACGAAAGTCTGCTTCTCGCTGTAGCTGAGTGTAATTTAGCCCAATCAGTCTGCGTCCTAAAAGCACCGTGACAACCGTACCAAACAAAGCATAACCTACTAGCACCAAAGAGAGACTGCTAGAAATTGCCCACAGCACTCCCACAAAAGAAACGAGAGTAATAACCGAATCGAGAATACTGAGGAGTAAAGTTAAACTCGTGCGGGTAAAGGATTTAATATCTTCGGCGATCCGCTGATCGGGATTATCGATTTGCTTTTGAGCATTGATCTGATAGTAAGCACGATTATCTAAATAACGCTGAAGAATATTATTAGTTAACCATTCTCGCCAATAAACCCCTAATAATTGCTGGCAATAGCGATAAATAACCACGATCGCCGTACCAACAACAAACACTCCCCCATAAACTCCTAGAAACAGCCAGAAGGTAGATTCCTCTTTGGCAACCAATGCTGTTTCAATAAAGCGGATCGTAAAAGAAATGACAACGTTTAAGCCGCTAACCATAATCGAAAGCAACAGCAATGCAGCAAGTAAACTCCATTGTTTTGCTCGTCCTTTCCAGCGCGGTAATTTCCAGACAAAAATAATCGTCGGTAGAATTAATGCCAGGGCTAGAATGATACGCGAAGTTGTACCAGTTAGAATTGCCTTTCTCATGGCAATTAAGCCCGCAGCAGCCTCGTTGGTAAATTCGGGAAACAATAGCTGTCCCAACCAAACAATCCCTGCGATCGCCAAAAACAAAGCTGCAAACAAAAATATAAGCAACAGCAGCAGCATAACTAAGAAAGTACCTGCCTTCTTTTTGCTGGGATACCAATAGGGCAATGCAACTTCTACAAAGCGTCTCCATAGACGACCATCAATACTATTTATTTTAGGTGCGGTTTCTACCATCAATTTTATAATCCATCAGAAAATATATCGAGTTTCGCCCTTTTAGCGATCGCCCGCTCATTATTACTTTATCTATATCTGAGTTCTGGCAATAACTTATGTCCCAAGATATACATAATTAGGCGATCGCGCCACTTTGCCAACATCTATTTTTACTTGCCAAATGTCATGAATATTGGTCTGAATTCAAGCTCAAAACGGAAATTACTCTTTTTTTGAATTGCGATTACGCTCCGCGTACTGGCGAAGCCAATCGCTAACCAGAACCGCATGATTCTATATTTAGTACAACATCTTAGTATTTACTTTCCGCCAAAATAAAAGAGAATTAATCAGTCAAAAACTCAATCTAAATATTATGTCCGACAATAAAAACGCCACTGGTAAAAGCGTTACTGCCAAACCAAATACGAACGCTAGCGGTCAACTGGATGCAGCATCTAAAGCATCAGTCAATCCTGAAGCACTGACGACAGATGGACTAGCAGAAAAAAGGGCGGAATCTGCACCTGAAAACGAGGCAGCTACTAAAAGAGAAGAAGCCTAGATTTTAAATAGATTATTGTTAGGCGATCGCAGTTTGAAAAGCGATCGCTTTTTTTTGTCAATCAAGATTGATTTGCGATCGTAATTAAAAACACCGATACTCTTTTAATTGCAGGAACAGCGATCGGTTTTAAGTATTTTCCTAACGGTGTCATTTCTATATTTCAGCTTTGGCGATCGAGAATATCGTCATATTAATAATATTTGTTCAAAGCCATAGAAGGCTTTTTTGTCACTTCGTTATTATCAGTTTGTTTAATTTTTAAAACCTTTTTCGTAATTATACGTATATTAATTATTAAATTTAGCTTGTAGAAAAGATAACTATTTAATTTGCTAATAACTTTATCTCTTGCTGTTGATTCATACCCTAACTATATAAACTCTTCATACGAAAGACAGGTATTGCTACTGCTTACAATTACATACCCTAGCGCTTAGTATTAATGTAAACAAGCGACATATCAACTTGCGACTATAACAACAGCTATTTAATCGAAAATTTTTATATGATGCTCAATTTAATTAATTTCAAAAAACTTGTTAATTTTGGACTATTGGGGATGGTTACCTTCTCCGCAATCTTAACCGCAACAGCAGCGCACGCTAACTCCGAACCAGTAGGAATAGACTCATTAAATACTAGTCGTGTAAGTGCAACGTCTAGTACAAATGATGTTTGCCAAAAATCGACTTGTTCGCCAATGCAATATGGTACTGGAACAAATATTCAGCTAAACGGATTTACAGTTGGAACAAAAAACTATTCAATATTAAAGCTCGTTGATGAAGCAAGATTTCAAAGAGTAGACAATAGTAATGTTAGTGGAACTAGACACATCTATTTTCTAGAAACAGGGAGTGATAAAAGTATTGGCAGTTCCGCTGTATATACTATGGAAGAGGCAGTAAGAAGCAACTTTATTAATGGTGGAACAGATAACGTATTTGCTAACAGTGGTGGCACAAATGTTAACAACATTGAGCGCGTAGATTTTTTAATTAACAGTGGACTAATTGTTAAAGAAGGATATGTCAATGATGCTGGATTTCTCCTGTTAGAACGAGGAGGAAACGATCCTTTCAAAATTGCAGCTATCAAAGGTATTGATGCTAATGGAAATCCTACGGAGTTCGGCAGCCTTATCGATATTCCTAAAAGCACCTGGGGAAGTTCAGATTTAAATATTCACACAAGCGTTCTTCAGAATCAAAATAACTGGAATGCGCCAAAGCTAACAGGTTCTTTAGGCAAACAGAAAATAAACGGTATTTTTGTTTCTATTGCCTCTTTGGGTATTGATTCGGGAGAAACTGTCTACGGATATGCTTTATTTCCAGGAGACGTTACTTCTAGTAATGACTTGACTGGATTGACTGATTTTCCAGGTAATACTTCTAGTAGCTCAGGAAAAGGAGGTTTAGACTTGATTTCTAGCGGTGGGTTGTTCACTCCTCAAGGAGTACCACCAGAAGCTATCTTCAAGCCAGCAGCAGCAGTTAACGATAAGATAACTACCGATGAAGATAATGCAGTCAATGGTAACGTTCTTACAAATGACATTGGAGAAAATTTAACTGTTACAACAACTGGTCAACAAACTTTATCTTCTGGTGCTTTAGCCACTATCAATAGCAATGGTAGCTTTGTTTATAATCCCAATAGTAGCTTTGAAACTCTAAATGACGAGCAGACGAGTACCGACACCTTTAACTACACTATGAAAGACGGTAATAACAATCGTAGTAGTGCCACTGTTACTGTTACTGTTGAAGGGATTACAGACACATTTGCTGACTAAAACTCAATTTTTATAATCAAATATCTTACTCATAATAATGCGATCGCAATTCAAACTGCGATCGCTTCTTGCTTTATAAAAACAATCTTGATGACGGGAAATCTTAAGACAGATTGTGATTACCTCTAAGGAAGTCAACCAGGTGCGATAAAGTCGTAGTAGTAGAAATCCCGATCTATATCTATGCCCTCTGATAAGCACCGTAATACAGACAGAAATATTATTACCGATTGCCGTAATATTGATAAATCCCAGCTTTCGCCGATGTATCAGCATTACGTGGAGGTGAAAGAGCAATATCCCAACGCCCTATTGTTATATCGGGTGGGCGATTTTTTTGAGTGCTTTTTTCAAGATGCCGTGACTATCGCCAGAGAACTCGAACTGGTGCAAACCAGCAAAGAAGGAGGCAAAGAGCTTGGCAGAGTAGCTATGACGGGAGTGCCTCATCACGCATTAGATCGTTATAGTACGATGCTAGTGGAGAAAGGCTATGCGGTGGCAATTTGCGATCAGGTAGAAGACGCGAAGGTTGCAACTGCCGAAAGGCGCATGGTACGTAGGGAGATCCAGAAGTTGCTTACTCCTGGCACATTAACTGATGACGGAATGCTACAGGCGCGTCAGAATAACTTTCTAGCTGCAATTGTCGTGGCGGGGGAACACTGGGGATTGGCTTATGCAGACATCTCTACAGGAGAATTTTTTACTTCCCAGTCTAATGAATTAAGTTCTTTAACTCTAGAATTACTGCGTTTGCAGCCTTCGGAAGTATTGATTCCCGCTAATGCCCCAGATGTTACTGGTTTACTACGTCCAGGCGAAAAATCAGAGTATTTAGCTGATTATCTGCCCGATAGCTTTTGTTATTCTTTGCGATCGCAACAGCCTTTTACCTTAGTCGAAGCTAGTCAAAGATTGAGAGACACGTTTAATGTTAGTTCCCTTGAAGGAATGGGGTGTGCGGATATTCCTTTAGGGGTAAGAGCTGCAGGGGGACTATTAGAATACGTCGAAGACACGCAAAAAGCTTATCAAGTGCCACTGCAACCCCTCCGCACGTATAGCCTAGCAGATTACCTAATTCTCGATCATCAGACTCGCCGTAATTTGGAAATCACCCAAACTATTCGTGACTGTACGTTTCATAGTTCGCTACTTTGGGCATTAGATCGCACTAGTACGGCAATGGGAGGTAGAGCTTTACGACGCTGGATCTTGCAACCATTAATTGATATCAAAGGAATTAAAGCCAGACAGGAGACGATTAAAGAACTAGTCGCCAATACTTCGATGCGCCAGGATTTACGCTCGATGCTGCGTAAGATATATGATATCGAAAGATTGTCGGGCAGAGTTGGATCTGGTACGGCAAATGCGCGAGATTTACTGGCTTTAGCCGAATCTTTGATTAAATTAACCGATTTATCGGCGATCGCTTCCTATGGCAATGCGCCTTTTCTCAAAGCCTTACATAAAATTCCCCCCGAATTAGAACAGCTAGGCGTATATGTCTCAGAGAGATTAGTAGATGCTCCGCCAATCTTGCTCAAAGAAGGAGGCATTATTAAAGATGGGGTAGATTCTCGTCTTGATGAAATCCGCCAGCGATTGGAAGATGATAAACAATGGTTAACTAACTTAGAGGTGACGGAAAGAGAACGTATTGGCGTGGCTAACATCAAGGTAGGCTACAACAAAACCTTTGGCTACTACATTAGTATGCCTCGCTCCAAAGCTAGCCTTGCTCCCGAAAACTATAAGCGCAAACAAACTTTAACCAACGAGGAAAGGTATATTACCTCAGAGTTGAAAGAGCGAGAAACCAGAATCCTGACGGCGAAAGATGACCTCAGTAACCTCGAATACGATATTTTTACCGAATTAAGAAACACTGTCGCCGAGAAAGCCCAGGAAATTCGTAGTATCTCCAAAGCCGTAGCTGCGATCGACGTTTTAGCAGGATTAGCCGAGGTTGCTGTCTATCAAAACTATTGCTGTCCTGAAATATTAAAAGGAAGAGAGATAAATATTGTCGATGGCAGACATCCCGTAGTCGAGCAATCTTTAGGCGAAGGATTCTTTGTGCCAAATTCGGCGCATATGGGAAGTGGAGATTTAGATTCTGTAACCTCTCCCCCAGCCCCAGAACCTCTCTCCCAGCCTCTCTCCTACGAGGAGAGAGGAGTAATATCAGGAGAGGGGAGTAAGAGTGGGGAACAAGAAAATGCTCCCGATTTAATTATTCTCACTGGTCCTAACGCTAGTGGTAAAAGCTGCTATATCAGGCAGATTGGCTTGATCCAGCTTATTGCTCAGATTGGTAGTTTTGTACCCGCTACTGAGGCTAAATTAGCAATTTGCGATCGCATTTTCACCCGTGTCGGTGCAGTAGACGATCTGGCGACGGGGCAATCTACTTTTATGGTGGAGATGAACGAAACGGCGAATATTCTCAATCATGCTACGCCTAAATCCTTGATTCTGCTCGATGAAATTGGACGGGGTACTGCTACGTTTGATGGGCTTTCGATCGCTTGGGCGGTAGCCGAATATCTAGCTACAGACATCCAGGGTAGAACGATCTTTGCCACGCACTATCATGAGTTAAACGAACTAGCTTCAATTCTGACTAACGTTGCTAACTATCAGGTAACGGTCAAGGAAATGGCGGACAAGATCATCTTTTTACATCGAGTATGTGCGGGTGGCGCAAGCAAATCCTACGGTATTGAAGCAGGAAGACTGGCTGGCTTACCGACATCGGTAATCTCTAGAGCAAAACAGGTAATGGGTCAAATTGAGAAGCATAGTAAAATTGCTCTTGGTTTGCGATCGGGAATCGAACAGATGCAGCCTAAAAAAGATGCAGATGGTAATACTATGGAACAGCTAGATATTTTTGAAGATTAAATTCTTGCTGCATATCTCCTTTACAGAAGCAGCTAATAAAAAAGCAGGAAAAATTTGATTCATCCTGCTTATAAAATATATGTTTTTTTGAGACGGGTCGATCGTCGAGCGCCCAGATTTAGACGACTTGTTCGACTTCGACGATTTCGGGGATTTTTTCCCGCAAACGACGTTCGATTCCCATTTTCAAAGTCATAGCCGAGCTAGGACAAGATCCACAAGCACCCTGTAGTCTGAGTTTGACAATTGGACCTTCAATTTCGGCTAATTCGACGTTTCCGCCGTCAGCCATGAGATAGGGACGTAGCTCGTCTAAGACGGTTTCTACATTGTCCATTGTTAACGCTAATGTCATAGTTGTTTTAGTTGATTTAACTGTATTACTATACTTCGATCCTAGCGTGGTCTAGATAAAGTTGGGCTAAATTATACAACTGCTGCGGTTTCTAATAATTTAGTTTCAGAAAAAATAAATTCTGTGGTGATTTTATCTGCGTCAGGGTCAATAGATTCGATCGCCTGATGCTTGGGTACATAATATTTACCTAGCTTCTCATAGCTCTCGTCAAACTCGCGTTTGGCTTTCAAGTCATTAGTTTTTGAGTCGCGGAAGATAGCATTGTAGCCTGTAGAAATGTAACCTTCGCCAGTATCCAAACTCTCGTTGGTGTTAATCACAAAAGCCATTGGTCCCATCACACGGCTAACCTGACATATTTCCGTACCGCGAATTTTGTAGTTAGACCCCATAGAGTCACCCTTGACCAAAATCTCTACTGCGCCAGTATTATCTTCTTCGCCCAAAGTAAAGGTACTTTTACCGTGAGCATTCTCAAAGGTGTTGCGCTTGCGATGAGTAATTACGTCTCGCATATGGTTGTAGACGCTTTCTTTGACTTTTTCATCTTCGATCCCAGAAACTTCGACCGATAAATCTTTGTTTACTTTAATATCAGCAGTATAAGCTTCATCTCCCTGCTTCAATTCCAGCTTTGTAGTGTAGCCAGGAAACTTATCATCCCAAGTGTAGCGGTTATCATAGGCTTTTTGAAAGCGATCGCGTGCGGTGTTATCCGTCATATTACTCTTTATATATGTTTTTCTTCTCTATCTAGTTTAGAAAAATTTATTCGGCTTAAGTAGAATTGGAAAAATAAAATTTAGATTGATGCTCAATTAGTATTGCTCAAAACATGGATTGTCTACTCAGTAAGCTAACTTAAAACCAGATATAAATCTAATTTTAAAAACAATGCAGTTTAATACCAATAGCTTTAACCTAGATAGCCCCGAATCTTGGCTGATTATTCTGATTTATGCCGTATTTTGGGGATGCAGCTACTATTCCTTGATTAATCTCTTAATTCATACTCGCCAACAAAACCTATCCCTTAATGAATCAGAACAATCTTTAGAGGTTAACAGTTAATCACTGATGTTACAAAAACTGTAACGCGACCCTATTTTCAAATTCCAACAGACATACTAGAGGCGTTGAATTGTTATTTATTAATAATCGATGCTATTTAAAGATGCTCGCGTAAGTCAAATTATATTTCTTGGTTTATTTCTTTGGTTAGGAGTCAGCACTAGAGACTGGACAGTCCAGCCTGACTCTATTTTAGTAGTTATGGCTAGCTGTCTGGCAACCCAATGGTTACTATCGGCGATTGTCGAATATGCAAAAAGCGATCGCGAATCTAACTTAACTAATATCTTTCGTCACCTAAATATTCTTACTTCTCCCAAAATACTAACATCTCTGCGTAGTGCTTTAATTACCTCTTTAGGTTTATGTCTGCTGCTGCGGAGTAACAGCTATCAAACCATGATGCTGGCAAGTTTCCTAGCAATCTCCAGCAAATTCCTTTTCCGTCACCGCAATAAACACTTCTTCAATCCCGCCAACTTTGGTATTATCGCTGCCATTACCCTGACCAACGATGCTTGGGTGTCCCCAGGACAATGGGGTACAGACTGGTGGTATCTGCTGCTGTTTCTCGGCTTAGGTGGGGTAGTACTCAAACAGGTTGGACGCTGGGATACTTCGATCGCTTTTCTGCTCTCTTACGGCACACTAGAAGCAATACGTAATACTTGGCTGGGCTGGAGTTGGGACGTGTGGCAACATCAGTTTATGAGCGGTAGTCTACTGCTGTTTGCTCTATTTATGCTGACCGATCCGCGATCGATTCCTAATTCTCAAAAGGGTCGATTGATTTGGAGTCTGGCGATCGCATTTTCCACCTTTATCCTGCAACACTACTTCTATCTTTCCACGGCAATCTTCTGGTCACTATTCATCATCTCACCCCTAACAGTCCTCTTAGATCTGGTTTGGACTACACCTCGTTTCAACTGGTTACGAGAAACAAAATTACCGCTTACAACCTAAATCTTACTTCCAATCTTACTCCCCTCTCCTACGAGGAGAGGGGCTGGGGGAGAGGTCATAAATCAAGGTGACTATTAATGAAAATATTGCGGATTGCTATATCTTTACTATTTGGTTTACTGCTAATTATCTTTGCTGCCGAACCCGCATTAGCATTCTGTGGCTTCTATGTTGCAAAAGCCGATAGCAGTCTCTACAATCAAGCATCTCAGGTAATCATTGCCAGGGATGGAGATAGAACCGTGTTAACCATGTCCAACGACTACCAGGGAGAAGCGGAAGACTTTGCGATGGTAGTTCCCGTCCCCGTGATTTTGACTGAAGGACAGGTACACATAGGAGAATCCGAGATTTTAGCCAGACTTGATGGATTTAGTGCGCCAAGACTAGTCGAGTATTTCGACCCAGATCCTTGTGAAAAACCGAGACGCGATCGCTTTTTTAAAATCAGAGAAAATGCAGAAAGTTTTCGAGAATCTGTCCCACCTAGACCTTTAAGAGATTTGGGTGTTACCGTAGAATCTGAGTTTAGCGTGGGCGAATACGATATCGTTATCCTCAGTGCCAAAGAGTCCGATGGTTTAGAAACCTGGCTAATTCAAAATGACTACCAGATTCCCAAGGGTGCAAAAGAATTACTCCAGCCTTATATCAAGCAAGATCTAAAGTTCTTTGTGGCAAAAGTAAACTTAGAAGAGTTTGACAGCAATGGTTTTGAGAAATTAAGACCAATTTCCATCGCCTATGAATCTCCTAAATTCATGTTGCCTATTCGTTTGGGGATGATGAATGCCCAAGGCGACCAAGATCTACTGGTATATCTACTTTCCCCTAAAGGACAGGTAGAACTTACCAATTACCGTACCGTTAAGATCCCTTCTAATACCGAAATACCCGAATTTGTGCAAACGGAATTTAAAGACTTCTATCAGTCAATGTTCCAGCAGTCTTACGAACAGGAAAACAAACGGGTAGCCTTTCTCGAATATGCCTGGGATATGAGTAGCTGCGATCCTTGTTCGGCTGAACCGTTAGATCGAGATGAATTAAAAGACGCGGGAGTTTTTTGGTTAGACCAACCTAATTCTAATAACCGTTGGAGTAATAGTAACGTTTTTATTACTCGTCTTCATGTGCGCTACAACCGCGATAACTTCCCCGAAGATCTTAAATTTCAGTCTACGAGCGATCGCTCTAATTTTCAAGGACGCTATGTTGTCCGCCATCCCTTTATGGGGGATATGACCTGTCGTGCAGCCTCCGACTATCAGCAAGAAATAGCCAGAAGACAGGAAGCAGAAGCTCAAAACCTTGCCCGTTTAACTGGTTGGGATATTCAAGACATTCGGGGCAAAATTACCTTTGCCGAATCAAAACCCTTACCCTGGTGGCGCAACATCTGGAAATAATCAGCCGATATTCACCAGCAATTGTAGGGTGTGCAAGCAAATATCTATGTTTTTAATTTCAAATTTTGTTCATGCCCACCAATTTATCTAGAAATTAAGTAATCAACAGTCACTAATTATGAAAACAACACGTATTTTATTGTCCTGCCTTTTAACAGGGGCTATCCTATTTTTCGGTGTCAAACCCGTAATGGCATTCTGTGGCTTCTACGTCGCCAAAGCCGATAGCAGTCTTTACAACCAAGCATCTCAGGTAATTATTGCCAGAGACAAAGACAGGACTGTTTTAACCATGTCTAACGACTATCAAGGTGAAGTCAAAGACTTTGCGATGGTTGTCCCCGTACCCGTGATTCTGACAGAAGAACAGGTGCATGTAGGCGAATCGAAAATCTTGGAAAGACTTGATGGTTTTAGTGCGCCGAGGTTAGTCGAGTATTTTGATGAAGATCCTTGTAATCCAATACAGTATGACTCTCTTGAATCTTTTCGTACTGGACAAGCTGCCCCTGTACCCTCTGCTGCCAAACAAGACGAAGCCGATCTTGGAGTGACTATCGAAGAACAGTTTAGCGTTGGTGAATATGACATTCTCATCCTTAGTGCCAAAGAGTCCGATGGTTTAGAAACCTGGCTGATCCAAAATAATTACAAAATCCCCAAGGGTGCAAAGGAATTACTCAAGCCTTATATCAAGCAGAATCTAAAGTTCTTTGTGGCGAAAGTTAACCTCGAAGAGTTTGACAGTAATGGTTTTGAGAAACTAAGACCTATTTCGATCGCTTTTGAGTCGCCCAAATTCATGTTACCCATTCGTTTGGGAATGATGAACGCTCAAGGCGATCAGGATCTAATCGTCTATCTTCTCTCACCTGACGGACAAGTAGAATTAACAAATTACCGCACCAGCAAAGTTCCCTCTGGCGATGAAGTACCAGAGTTTGTCAAAGAAGAGTTTAAAGACTTTTATACTGCCATGTTCCAAACTGCTTACGAAGAGGAAAATCGACAGGTTGCTTTCTTAGAATACGCTTGGGATATGAGTACCTGCGATCCTTGTTCTGCCGAACCTTTAAATCGATCGGAATTAAAAAAAGCAGGAGTTTTTTGGTTAAACCAACCTAATCCTAATAATCGCTGGAGTAACAGCAACGTCTTTATTACTCGTCTTCATGTACGTTATAACCGCAATAACTTCCCCGAAGATCTCAAATTTCAGTCTACGAGCGATCGCTCTAGTTTTCAAGGACGCTATGTTATCCGTCATCCCTATCAGGGAAATCTTACCTGTGATGCGGGTAAAAAATATCAGCAGCAGGTAAAAGATAGACAGGAACGAGAAGCCAAAACCCTAGCAAGTCTTACAGGCTGGAACATCAAAGATATTCGCGATCGCATTAAATTTGTTGAAGCCGAACCTATTCAGTGGTGGGACAACCTTTGGGATCGTTAATTTAAAAACATAGGTAAATCCCTTATGGGCGTACGCAATACGCCCTAATCCACAAAAAAAGCACCCCGTAGGATGCTAATTTAAATTATTTGTCTGTCTAAGGCGATCGCCTTAAACCTTTTTTACACTGTTAGCAGCTATTCCTAAAATGGGAACGCTAGCCATTTTGAGCTGCTCTACTGCTCTAGCTAATAATGTTGTGTCAATCTTACCCAAGCCTGTAACTAGGATTACCCCATCAGTCTTACCCGCTAAGAGATTAACGTCTGCATAACCGACAACAGCGCACATGTCGTAAATGACCAGATCGAAATTCTCTTTCAATTCTTCCATCAAGAGATGCATTTGTCCTGAAGCCAAGAGACGGCTGCTTTCTTGTCCCATCAACTCATCAAAGCCAGAACTTAAAATATAGAGATTATCGTCTAAGGGCGACTTTTTGACATGCTTGAGTGCCAAGCTCGAACTAGTAGGCTGATTGAGCAGATTTTTTAGCCCTACCTCAGATTCCAAACCTAAGCTTTCTGTCAGACGGACTTTACTCCGTACGTCTGCATCGACAATCAATACTTTTCTACCCATCGAAGCCGAAGCACGAGCCAAATTGAGAGCTATGGTAGACTTCCCTTCTCCAGAGACGGCAGAAGTAATGGCGATCGACCGCAAATTAGTATCAAACTTGAGAAACTCCGAATCAGTACTAAAGTTCAATAAACCTAAATTGGCAGCAAAGGAACGAAATGCCTCGATCGAAGAGGGGAACATTTCTGGGAAAGCTAATGCTCCCGAGGCATCAGAATCGCGATACAGATCTAAATCGTTAGCATTTTCAGAAGGTGGTAACTGTCTAGTGCTTTTCGCCTGACCTAGTAAAGCTAGCTTTTTGTTTTGTGGAGTATGAGGAATATGACCTAATACTGGCAAACTAGTAATTTCTTCCGCTTTGGCAGAAGTGTAAATAATCTTCTGACTTTTATCGAGCATCAGAGCCATTCCCATTCCTAACAGCAGCCCGAAGCTAGAGCCAAGAAATAGGCGATTGCTGGTACTAAGGTCGCTATTAGACGGTTCTCCCGCAGGTGCTAAAAGTTCCCAAGGAGCGCCCTGTCGGGCTGCGTCAATCAATAAAGCATCGCGCTTCTGAGCATATCTATTAAGATCGGCTCTGGCTACGACTAGCTCTTGTTCGAGTCTGCTGTAGTCACTAGCAACGGTAGACCAATTTTTTAGCTCCGAACGCAGTTTTGCTGATTCTCTTTGGGCTACTCCTTGGCGACTTTCGAGAGTTCTAATATCATTAACTAGCCTTTGACGAATAGCTTGAGTGGCTTGTTTGGTCAAACGTACAATTCTCTGCCTCTCTTCCCGCAAAACCTGCATTTCTATGGCTCTATTAGAGAAAACAGTTGACTTGCGACCAATTTCTACATCAATTTCTCTAAGCTGATTTAAAAGTCCCTGATACCTAGGAGTAGCAAGCTCGATCGCAGTAGGAGACGAGGTTGGCTGGTAGCTTAGTTCGCGGTCTAAATTTCTCAGCTTCGATCGCATTTGCTGCAGTTCGCTAGCAACATTATCCTCTTCTCGAGTCATGATGCTTTTACGACTGGTAATTGGATCTAGAGATACTTCAGGATCGATAAACCCATATCTATCTCTTAGTCCCTGCATTTGACCTTCCAAACGTCTGACCTGAGCAGAAACTTTAGGAATTTGAGTTTCTAACACCGCAATCCCTCGTTCGATTCCCTCAGAACGTTTGTTCGCACTATAATCGAGGAAAGTTTGGGTTAGAACCTCCATCACGTCAGCTACCTGCTGCCGATCGGGATGCTCGTAGCTAACAGACAAAACATTCTTTTTGTTCTGGCTATCGCGGATGAACTTAACGCTCATGTCACTAGTCAATGTTCCATAGTCAAGTTCGGGATACTTACCCTGAAGTGCCTCTACTGCCCGTGAGATTGTAGCTGGGCTTTTGAGCCTTTTGAGTTGAATATCGTCAAATTCGACGGCTGTAATATCCTCTCTGACTTCTCCCGAATCACCGTTAGCAGTTACTTTAGTTTCAACATTTAAAGACTCTGGCAATAGCTCGACGCTGGCAACATAAACTGGCGGAATTAACAGAGTTTTGAAGAAAGCCAAACCTGTCATTCCCAAGGTGATAGCAACGATCAAAGGTAATTTTCTCATTACAGTGTTTTGTACATCACCAAGATTTAAACCACCTTCCGCATTTCCGACTGTAGAAGAACTGGAAAGATAATTTGTTCCTTGACTTTCAAAATTCTGATTCATAGCTTTTAAAATTCAGTATTAGTATTGTCTTGATTAATAAAATTAAATCTGATATCTGTAAGATTACTGAGGATTATATTTTAATTTGGCAGCGATCTTAAAAATAAATAGAGGCTAAAGAACTATAGGAATAAATTAGATTGGAAAACAAAGAAAAGCTTAATATCTACATTTATACAGCTTCAAATAGTCTTCCTGGTTAGATATACCTTTATATTTATTTTGTTCGCTTAAGTGTAATGAAGTTTATGCATTTTTACTGACGCTTGACTCATTATATATAGTCGTAATTGGAAATAATGTGATATCAGACAAAAGATTTGTCAGCAGACTAGTTTTTCATCCTATCTTTATAAAAACATAGCCTAATATAATGAATTCATTTACTTGTCGCTCGTAAGTTGACGTACAAAAAACCAGTGAATAGCATGTATATATCACGCAAGACTACTAAAAGCTTCGTTTGTGACTTGAAATTTTTATATATATAGCTAATTGTCACAAAACCGCTTAAGAAAGTATTTGCTAATTAACTTTTAATTTATAAATAATATTCATCCAAGTAAAAGTCTCACCTTCTATTAACTAGTAATAAAAGCAAATCAAAAATTATGATACCTAAGAAAGAAGTAATTAATGTTCCTCTCACCTGCGTCCCATTTGACGAGCAAATGATGTTAATTTTACGCTGGGCAAAAACAAGAGCGAGCAAGGCTGTTTGTTTGGCGAATGTTCACATGCTGATGGAAGCTAGACGCAATCCTTGGTATAAGGATGTTTTAGGCAAGGCAGACTTAGTTACTCCTGATGGTAAACCCTTGGTGTTGATGCTACGCCGTCTGGGAATCATGCACCAGAATCAAGTTGCTGGCATGGACGTGTTTGAAAACCTCTGTGACTTAGCAGAGAAAGCCAACATCTCCGTCTACTTTTTAGGTTCTACTCCTGAAGTTCTAAACAAGATGCAGCAGAGAATCAGCGAAGAATATCCAATCCTCAAAGTTGCTGGCATGAAGTCCATTCCGATGATGTCGGTGGATGAAGTTCGCCAGACTAGGGACGACGATCTAATTGAGGAAGTCAACAATAGCGGTGCGGGGATTGTCTTTGTCTGTTTGGGATGCCCTAAGCAAGAAGCCTGGATGTCTCAATATCAGGGTCATATTAAAGGTGTCATGATTGGCGTAGGTGCGGTGTTTGCTATGTATGCAGGTCTTACTCCCCGTGCGCCTCATATCGTTCAACATGCAGGTATGGAATGGCTCTATCGCTTGGTTCAAGAGCCACGTCGTCTCTGGCATCGGTATAGCTCGACTATTCCTCCTTTTATGTATCTTGCTGCTAGACAGCTTATGGCACCTGGAGTCGCCAAAAGTCTGTTTTACGGTTCGGACATGACGATGAATGTCGATACTCTCGACTTCTCCCCAGCAAAAATTGGTGACATTCTAATCAGACAAAATTTGTTGAGCGCCGAGGAGTTAGACCAGGCTCTACTTCAGCAGCAGCTGGATCCCAATCTCAAGCTAGGAGAAATTCTGGTTCGTAATAATTCACTATCTTTATCTCAATTAAAGTTTTACCTCAAAAACCAAAACGTCAAATTTGGTCAACTACTAGTGGAGAAAAAAATATTGAAAGAAAACAACCTACAGGAGCTTTTGGCTTTACAGGGGAGTGCCGATAATCCTCTGGGCAAAATTTTGATAGAGCATACCAACGCTTCTAAAGAGCAGGTAGAGGACATCTTGATCGAGCAGTATCTTAGACGCAAAGGTCTATTTCTCGCCGACCCTGCCCATCACGATGCAATTGTTCAGCGATCGCTAGAACTCGCCATGATTACTCAAGGCATCAGCTAGTTTTTAACACTTCATATTCAACTTAATTCAATTTTCTACTTTCTCATAGGAAAACTTTGTCCACTTTTTGTCACACAATAGTTTTTCTTCTCTTACAAAAACAACTTACCTTTCTCTTTTTTTACTAAACAATTCTCATAACAACTATGAACGAAGCACTATTTTCCATCGACACTCTAGGCAACCTACAATACAGCAGTACTTTTACTCAAGGTACTTTTCAGCTTACTAACAACTCCAATCTTCAAGATATTGTTAGTATCACTCTCGATCTTAGCTCTGCTATTTTTCCCGACCTAGTTTTCGATCCTTTGGGTAATGCGGGAGACACTACTGCCAAAGGATTTAACTTTGACAGTCAGAATGATGCTGGCAATACGATCGCAATTTCCAACTTTCCTTACAACAACGCTGCTACTCCTTTCACTAATGCTCGCGATGGTGGCTACGATGTCATGAAAATTGACTTCGATAGTTTCCAGCCTGGTCAAACTCTCAAATTCTCCGTTGATGTCGATCCTACCAGCATCCAAGGTGCTGGCGATCCTGGTCCTAGCGATTCAGGTAGTGTTTCGGGACTAGAGCTAGTTGGTGCAACCATTACGGTTCAGTTTGCCGACAATACCGAGCTTACTGGTCAGGTTTATCGCACTCCTGGTAGCGATGTCGCTTCAGAAGTCAACTTAACTACCACTGCTCAAGCAGCCCCAGAAATTGAGGCAATTGGTTTTGATGGTGCAGCGACTGTCGGTGATGCAAACCAAACTATTAAAATTACAGGTAATCCTGGTGCTGAAGTCTCTCTACTAATTCTAGAAGGTGGTTTGTACACTGAAGCTAACGGTGGTAACGACATCGATCCTTTCGAGGCAAATCGAGCTGTCGCCGTTAACGAAATTACTGCCACTATTGGCGCAAACGGGACTGTTGATGTACCTGTTGAGCTTACTTACACTGAAGTAGACGGTAGTGGCGGTCTGAACTATATCGTCGCTAAATATCAGGATGGCAATAGTCTAATTAGCGATCGCGTTGTTCTAGAATACAATCCAGGCGGGACTACCGATCCTGGCACTACTGACCCTGGAACTACTGACCCTGGAACTACCGATCCTGGCACGACTAATCCAGTTACACCAACTCCGAATGCGGAAGGCGTAATTCGCATTGAGGCAGAAGACTACAAGGCTGGTGTCAACGGCACTGAGTACTTCGACTTTACCCCTGAAAACCAAAGTGGTGCATATCGTCTTGCTGAAGAGGTAGACATCGAAACTACTGGTGATGTAGAAGGTGGGTTTAATGTCTCCTTTATTCAGGATGGTGAATTTCTGACTTACGACGTTACTGTTGCTGAAGCTGGTGCTTACAACATCATGTTAAGAGTTGCCACTCCTTCGGCAGAAACTCAAAGTGCTGAAGTTAGCATTAACGGCGAAACCTATACAGTTAACTTTGATTTCACTGGTGGCTGGCAGACTTATCAGGATGTACTTGTTTCCAACGTCAATTTGGCTGCAGGAACTCAGGAACTTCGCTTTGATGCCAAATCTAGTCAGTTCAACTTCAACTACATTGAACTAGTTCCTGGTGAACCTGTCGAACCTGTAGTCGATACTGTTGCGCCTACTGCCGTACTAGATACTGCTACCGTTTCTACTGTAGTTGGGACTGCTGATGCACCTACTTTCACCGTTACGTATAGCGATAACAATGCTATTAACGCAGCCACAATTGATGCTAACGATTTAACTGTTACTGCTCCTGACGGGACTGAGATAGCGGTTAGTTTGGTTGGCGTTGATAATACTGGCACTGCTACCTATGCGATCGCTGCTCCTGGTGGTACATGGGATTTAGCAGAAGCTGGAGACTATACTATTGCGCTCAAAGCGGACGCTGTTAGTGATGCCAACGGTAATACTGCTGCTGCTGCCGTTTTGGGTAATCTCAACGTTTACTTTGTAGAACCAGGCGAGCCGACTACTGACCCTGGAACAGATCCAGGTACTAATCCAGGCACAGTTACACCAACTCCGAATGCGGAAGGCGTAATTCGCATTGAGGCAGAAGACTACAAGGCTGGTGTCAACGGCACTGAGTACTTCGACTTTACCCCTGAAAACCAAAGTGGTGCATATCGTCTTGCTGAAGAGGTAGACATCGAAACTACTGGTGATGTAGAAGGTGGGTTTAATGTCTCCTTTATTCAGGATGGTGAATTTCTGACTTACGACGTTACTGTTGCTGAAGCTGGTGCTTACAACATCATGTTAAGAGTTGCCACTCCTTCGGCAGAAACTCAAAGTGCTGAAGTTAGCATTAACGGCGAAACCTATACAGTTAACTTTGATTTCACTGGTGGCTGGCAGACTTATCAGGATGTACTTGTTTCCAACGTCAATTTGGCTGCAGGAACTCAGGAACTTCGCTTTGATGCCAAATCTAGTCAGTTCAACTTCAACTACATTGAATTAGTTCCTGGTGAACCTGGTGAGCCTGTAGTTGATACTACTGCACCTACTGCTGTGTTAAACACTGCAACTGTATCTCAGCCTCTTGATGGCACTAATGCAGCTAGCTTTACCATTACCTATAGTGATGACAGCACAATTGACGCAGCCACAATTGATGCTAACGATTTAACCGTCACTGCTCCTGACGGGACTGAAATGGCGGTTAGCTTGGTTGGCGTTAATAATACTGGCACTGCTACCTATGCGATCGCTGCCCCTGATGGAACTTGGGATCTAGCTGAGGCTGGAGACTACACTGTTGCTCTCAAAGCGGGAGAAGTAAGCGACACTGCGGGTAATCTTGCTGCTGCTGCTGTACTGGGTACTGTTAATCTTACTGTCACAGAAGATGCTGAACCCCCAGTAGATCCAAATCCTGTCACACCAGGTACGGCTGAGACAATTCGCATTGAAGCGGAAGATTACAACGCGGGAATCAACGGTCTGACTTATCTCGATACTAGCGGTGGTAACTTTGGTGGCGCATACCGCGATGGTAACGTCGATATTGAAACCACTGGTGATGTAGAAGGTGGGTTTAATGTTGGCTGGATTCAGGCTGGGGAATTCTTAACCTACAACGTTGACGTTGCTGAAGCTGGTAGCTATGACATAGTTTTACGAGTTGCTACACCTAGCAATGGTCAAAGTATTGACGTTACTTTAGGCGGACAAACTGTAACTGCTGGCTTTGACTTTACTGGTGGTTGGCAGACTTACCAAGATGTAATTGTTTCCAACGTTAGTTTAAATGCTGGTAGCCAAGAACTTCGTTTGGATATGAAGTCTAGTACCTTTAACCTCAACTATATTGAGCTAGTACCTCAAAATACGGTAGTGGTTGCGGATGAAACTGCACCTACAGCTAATTTAGACACCACAGTTCTAACTCAACAGTCCAACAGTCTTGCTACGGCCAACTTCACCGTTACCTACAGTGACGATCGCGGTGTTGATGCTGCAACTATTGACGCTAATGACCTCACGGTTACTGCTCCCGACGGTACTGAGATTGCTGCAACTTTAATTAGCGTTAATGCTGCTGGTAACGGAACACCTCGTACTGCTACCTATGCGATCGCTGCTCCAGACGGTGCTTGGAATGCTGCTGATGCTGGTAACTATATTATTGCGCTCAAGGCAGGAGAAATAGCCGACACTAGCGGTAATGTATTGGGCGCTGGCACTTTGGGAAGTCTAACTATTAATGTCCCCGACTCAGTAGTTACAGAAGGCGCAATTCGCATTGAAGCGGAAGACTATAAGGCTGGTACTAACGGTGAAGAATACTTTGACTTCAACCCTGATGCAAACTTGGGTGGTGCTTATCGTCCGACTGAAGGGGTTGATATTGAAGCGACGGGAGATATTGGCGGAGGCTTCAACGTTGCCTTTATTCAGGATGGCGAATTCCTTACCTATGACGTTAACGTTCCCGCAGCAGGAGAGTACAACCTAGTACTAAGAGTTGCTGCCAACGCTGATACTCAGAGTCTTGAGGTAGTAGCGGGAGGACAAACATCTACTGCCAACTTTGATTCTACTGGTGGCTGGCAAACTTATACTGACGTAGTTATCAGCAACGTAACTCTGACAGCAGGAGCGCAAGAACTACGTATTAATGCCAAGTCCAATGACTTTAACCTCAACTACTTTGAATTAATTCCTACCGTGGAATTTGTTGATGAGACTGCACCTACTGCTACTCTCAGCACCACTGGCCTAACCAAGCAACCCGACAGTAGTGTTCCTGCTAACTTTACGGTTAATTTTGCTGATAACGTCGGTATTGATGCAGCTAGTATTGATAGCAACGACGTTACTGTTACTGATTCCAACGGTACTATGTTCCTCACTACCTTAGTTGGAATTAACAACAATAGTAACGGTAGTCCAGAAAGCGCTACTTATTACTTCGATGCTCCTGGTGGCACTTGGGATGCTGCGGACATTGGCAACTACACAGTTAGCCTAAACGCTGGAGAAGTCGCCGACACAAGCGGCAACGTAAATGTTGCGACTAACCTTGGCAGCTTTGGGATTGATGTCTCTGCTCCCGTTGACGATGGCGTAATTCGGATTAATGCTGGTGCAACTGTTGATGGTGTGGATACTAACAACAAGCTCTGGCTAGCCGATCTTAACTTCGCTGGTGGTCAAGCAAGTACTGTCGATAATGCGATCGCTAACACTGATAATGACTTTATCTATCAGTCTCAACGGAGCGCCAATAATTTTGCATACAGCATTCCTGTCGCCAACGGCAACTACAGCATTAAATTCCATCTGGCTGAGCTAGACCATAATGGTGCTGGTGCTAGAAGGTTTGATGTTGCGCTAGAAGGCGAGCAGATTCTTGACGATTACGACATCTGGCAAAGCACTAAAAATGCCTTCCTTGAAGGTAGCAACACTGCTAAGGTCGTTCAAGTTGCTGACCTAGTAATTGCTAGAGATGGCGCGATCGACTTAGACTTCACTTCTGAGATTGGTAATGCCACAATTGCAGGGATTGAAATTGCACCGATTGAAGGCGCACAGGTTCTGATCCAAGAAAGCAACGCCGATACTGTGGTAGTGGAAGGTGGTGCTGGTGATACCTATGAGGTGTTGCTTAATACTCAACCTACTGCTGATGTAACTATTAATCTGCAACCCGACGATCAAACTGACGTCAACCAAAACACCTTGGTCTTCACTCCTCAAAACTGGAATGTCCCTCAGACAGTAACAGTTAATGCGGTAGATGATAATGCTGGTGAAAGTCAACATATTTCGACCATTGCTCACAATATCTCTTCTGCTGATGCTAACTACAATGGTTTGGCCGCGCCATCGGTAACTGCTAACGTTATTGATAATGACAACGTAGAAATACGTTTCGACCGCAAGGATGCAGCTTCACCAAGTCTAGCTACCGTAGCAACTTGGGGTCCTGATGGCAGACTTTATGTTGGTTCTTACTTAGGAAATATCACCGCCTACACTTTTGACGATAACTATAATGTCGTCGATCAGCAGTCTGTTGGCACAATTGGAGGACTGTCTAACAAAAATATCACTGGTATAGCCTTCAATCCTCACGATAATGATGGTGGTGAACTAAAACTCTATGTTTCTCACAACCAGTTCAGAGCTAACCAAGAAAGCTTTGACGATCATGACTTTGATGAAAACACTGAATTTTCACCCTACAGCGGTCAGGTGTCGGTCTTATCTGGAGCTAACTTTGAGAATCTAACTCCTGTCGTTCAAAACATTGGTGTTTCCAACCACGACCACGGTGTGAATGGACTTGCCTTTGATAATAATGGCGATTTGTTGATTACTGTTGGTAGTAAAACCAACGTTGGTATTGCTGACGATCGCATCGGCGGTATCCCAGAATCACCTTTCACTGTCGCTATTTTGAAAGCGGAAATTACTAAGCCCGACTTCAACGGCAATATTCAGTACGAACTACCCGCTGATTGGGTTGCTCCTGAAGGCTTCTCTGGCGAATTTAATCCCGCTGATAGCCAAGGATTTGGTGGTGATGTTAACGTTGTTCCTGGTGTTGATGTCTCAATTTACGCTAGTGGACTCCGAAATGCCTTTGACTTGGTTTATGCAACTAATGGCAATATCTACGCTACTGAAAATGGTGCTAACTCCAACTTCGGTGATGTTTCCACCAGCGCCACTACTCAAGAACCATTCAATGATAATCCTCTTGATGAGCTTAATCTAATTCAGGAAGGCAGCTATTACGGTCAGCCTAACCGCAACCGTGGTCGCGATGACGATCGCCAAAACCGTTTCTATAGTCCTGATGATGCTAGTAATGGCGAATATACTGCTCCTATTGCTCAGTTCAAGTCATCTACCAATGGTTTAGCGGAATATCGTTCTACTGCTTTTGGCAGCCAGTTACGAGGTAACTTATTAGCACAAAACCTCGACCCAGGAAACGGCGCTATCTTATACAATGTCGACCTTTCCGGAGATGGCAGCCAAGTTTTGGGCAGTACTGAGCTTGAAACCCAAGGAGGTAGTGGTATTCCCGTCGGTCAAGGTGTTGACGTGCTTACAGGCTTTAGCGGTGCTATTCTCAGTACTGATTTCTACAACGGTAAGCTTCGCGTAGCGACTCCGATAGATAACAACATCACTACGGCAACTGCCTACGAGATTGATGAATGGCGTGCGCCTGCATCGGGTGGTGGTACATTTACTATCGGTGGAATCAACTTCTCCGAACTTAATGACACTACTGTCACAATTGGAAATGAGGCTGCTAGTATTATTTCCGTCAGCGACAAGCGTATCTTTGGTACTCTACCTGCCTTTGATGCTGGGGAATATGCTTCTGAAGGTCTACTGGACATTACAGTTGCTAGTGGCAACGAAGTCTCCACAATTACTGATGCTTTCCAACCTCTGTTTGTTTAAAATGTTGCAAACTAAACACGAAAGAGTAAATTAAATTGCTATGACCCTATCTTAAAAACGGTAGGGTTTTTTTCGTCAGCATAGCATTTGAGCGATCGCAACTTAAATCCTTTTGCTCTACCTCAAATATTTGAAACCCTATAAAAAAAAGTCCCTCTATAACTGCTAGAGAGACTTAAACTATTGTCTATATTGGTTGCCTATAAGATTCTATGTCAACTTTTGACTTAGAACTGGGAGTTAACATCTTCAACACCGTCTTCGATGGTCTCAACTCCTTCGTTAATAGTTCCTTCAATGCTGCTGGATTCGTCGATAGAATCAGCTTCTTCTGCTGCTTCTAGTTCGGGAGTTGCGATTTCTGCTGTGTCATCAGCATCTTCAATTTCTTCGGAAGCTTCTAATTCAGCATCTTCTATGTCTTCGGAAGCTTCTAGCTCAGCATCTTCAATTTCTTCGGAAGCTTCTAGCTCAGCATCTTCAATTTCTTCGGAAGCTTCTAGTTCAGCATCTTCTATGTCTTCGGAAGCTTCTAGTTCAGCATCTTCAATTTCTTCGGAAGCTTCTAGTTCAGCATCTTCAATTTCTTCGGAAGCTTCTAGTTCTTCAGTCTCAAACTCTTCAGAGGCTTCTAGTTCTTCAGTGCCACCCAATTCAATTCCGTCAGGGGAGATTTCTACTGAATTATCTGCACCGCTAAGATCGGGAGTTCCGCTTTTAACAGAAGTACAAGCACCAAGAAGTGCAACTAAACCTAAAGTAACTGATAAAGCTTTTAATTGAAGTTTCATGTTTGTTCCCTGTAAAAATTATTCTTACTTGTTTGTTTCGGTTTCTATAAGATAAGCATAAAAAGTAAAGAAGATGATAGTTATAAAAAGATTTTTTGAAGGTTATTCTCATACATATACTCGAACTCATTCTCAAAGCATTGCTGCTCAAAAGCCCTCAATAGAAAGTAAAAAAGATGATAGTATTAATCGATAATAGATCGGGTGTTAAGCAATTGCAAAGTTGACATCCTCCTTTAGTAGAAGAAGAACAAGATAGACTATTTGCCTAGAACTGATTTGGCGGTTATCAACAGATATTTACATGGTTTGCAGTAGTATTTACATCTATATAGTTTAAACAAATCTGTCTTTGCCAAAACTAGTTAGGCTTGTAAGCAAAATTAGAATTGATTTTCATACCCCTGAAAAATAATATCTGCTTTTTTACATTGTCTGTTTTAAGGTGCTTAGATATAACCAACATTTCTCGGTCTTCGTAAATTGTAAATTGAACAACAGAGAGATACATATTTCTGTTTGTTCAATTCTAGTAAGAAGAGTGAAAATCATTAGATGTCATCAGCATAAATACCGATTTTTATTAGCTTCTTTTCTGCTTCTTTACCTTTTCTACGACTAATTGCTGAGTAATAACCGCAGAGTGGATGCTTAGTCGGTAGTTGGAGTCTGTATCGATCGCCTGAAGAATAACTGAGAATCAATTGCGGATAACTGCTATCCTGTTTAAACGATACGGCAGTAAGTAAATCTCTTTTATGGCTAATTTTTTGTTGGAAGTCGGTACAGAAGAATTACCCGCAGATTTTGTAAGTAGCGCGATCGCTCAATGGCAGACTAAAATTCCTGACAGTTTATCGGCTCAGTTTCTCAGTCCCGCTTCTATTGAATATTATGGAACTCCTCGCCGTTTAGCCGTATTGATTAAGGATATTCCCGAACGCCAAACAGATCGAGAAGAAGAGGTAAAAGGACCTCCAGTGAGAGCAGCTTATAAAGATGGTCAGCCAACAAAAGCTGCTGAAGGTTTTGCTCGCAAACAGGGAGTTAGTTTAGAAGATCTAGAAATTCGCGATACCGACAAGGGTGAATTTGTCTTTATTCAGAAGCAGATTACGGGTCGTCAAACCAAAGAGATTCTACAAGAACTTTGTACTCAATGGATTACAGGATTAGAAGGTAAGCGCTTTATGCGTTGGGGAGACGGCGACTTCCGTTTTCCTCGTCCGATTCGTTGGCTAGTAGGGCTTTGGGACGATGAAGTATTAACCATCGAGCTGATTAACGGTTCGGAAACTATTCAAAGCGATCGCACTTCTCGCGGACATCGGGTACTGCATCCAAATGAGATCGCGATCGAACAAGCGACAGATTATGTTGAAGCAATGCGATCTGCCTTTGTAGAGGTGGATTCTAGCGCTAGAAAAGCCAAAATTGAGGCAGGAATTTTGGCAGAGGCAAAAAGCATCAACGGTAAGGCAGAAATTTATCCCGATCTACTCAAAGAAGTAATCGATCTGGTGGAATATCCCACTGCTATTGCGGGCGAGTTTGATGCAGATTTTCTCAAGCTGCCAAAGGAGGCGATCTCTACTGTAATGGTCAGTCATCAGCGTTATTTTCCCGTTTATCGAATAGATGATGATGACACCCTACTACCAAACTTTATTACCATTTCTAATGGCGATCCGCAGAAGAAAGAAGTAATTGCTGAAGGAAATGGTCGAGTAATTCGCGCCAGACTCGCCGACGCGCAGTTTTTTTATCAAGCAGACTGTGATGAGCATTTAGATACTTATCTTCCTCAATTAGAAAACGTCACTTTCCAAGAAGATCTCGGTTCGATGCGGGATAAAGTAGATCGCATTATCGATACTGCAAAAATTATTGCCGAACAGCTAAACGTAAGCGAAGCAGAGCAGAACGAGATTGAAAGTACGGCTTTGTTATGTAAGGCGGATCTAGTTACGCAGATGGTTTATGAGTTTCCCGAACTTCAGGGAGTAATGGGAGAAAAGTATGCGGTAGTTAGTGGCGAGTCACCTACTGTTGCCAAAGGTATTCTCGAACATTATTTGCCAAAGGGCGCAGATGATATGATGCCTAGTGCTTTAAACGGTCAGGTGGTTGGTTTAGCCGATCGTCTAGACACTTTAGTCGGGATTTTTGGCATAGGTTTAATTCCTACGGGTTCATCCGATCCTTTTGCTCTACGTCGGGCAGCCAACGGCATTGTTAATATTACCTGGTCAGCAGATCTGACCCTCAATCTCGGTCAGCTACTACAGCAGAGTGCAGCAGATTTTGTTTCCGCCCATAGCGAGCGAGAGTCTCCTCTAGCAGCGTTGCAAGAATTCTTTATTCAACGTATCCGTACTCTGTTGCAGGATGAGAAAAAGATTGATTACGATCTGGTTAATGCAGTGGTAGGGGACAACGATCCAGAATATACTCAGAAAGCTTTAGAAGATCTTTTAGATGTACGCGATCGCGCTTCGTTCCTTCAATCAACTCGCGATAACGGCAGGCTAAACGAAATTTACGAGACAATTAATCGTTCGGCACGTTTAGCTAGTAAAGGCGATCTAGATACCCAGACTTTAGATCCGCAAGGTTTGGTAAATCCCGAACTGTTTGAAGAATCTTCCGAGCAGGAATTTTATCAGGCGCTAATAGATTTACTCTCTCAAACCGAAGCAGCCCAGCAAGAGCGTAATTATCAATCACTCATCGATGGCTTGGCTAAAATTGCCCCCGTAGTCAGCAATTTCTTTGATGGCGACAACAGCGTATTAGTTATGGCGGAAAACCCTGATGTTAAACGTAACCGCCTCAATCTTTTAGGACTGCTGCGGAATCACGCCAGAGTTTTGGCTGATTTTGGGGAGATCGTCAAAGGGTAAATAATTACTTAACCGTAGAGATATCGAGCTAGGTGGGCATTAACCAAGATAATAATAAAGAATATAGTTATATTCTTGCCCACCCTACGACTGATTGGTAATCAATGACAGAGCAAACGATAGGGAAACCTCGCCCTTTAAAACAGGTAATTTTGTATTCTGGCTTTAGCTTCCTGGCTTACTATGGCTACTACAAATGGATGATTCAAGATGAATTGCGCCGTTTTGATGGTCATAGCTGGTCGGGTGCGAAATGTCTGATTCCTTTTATAGTGGGTGTATTATTTCCGCAGATTCTCTGGCGTTTAGACCCCGATGTTCCTTCCTGGTTTGGTTGGTTTTCAATTCTTGGACTGGGCTGGATTTACTACGCTCAATTTCGCTTATATCGTACCGTTAATAAGATGTATCGTGATGAAGGATTAGAGCCACCTCTGACAATTTGGTGGATGCTGATACCTGGGCTAAATATTTGGGTGGGTTTCCAGCAAATCTATTTTCTCAGTGAGTACTGGCAAAGGAAAGAAAAATCTTTGAGCAATTCTTTACAACCAGAAGTAAAAACTAGGTCGGGTTTTACTTAAATAAAAGCCTATAAAGATCGCTGCCTGCGGCATTTTTGCGATCGCCAGACTCAAAAGTTTAATATTCAAACTAGCAATTTGCGAGACACGAAGACAGAAGCTTTAATGTCGACGACTAAGTACTACGCCAATTAACGGATCCGCATTTTAAGGTACTATTACTCGAAATTTGCTGAAATAATTAAAATTATCGAACAGTTTAAAATTTAGAAATTTTACTGCATACGGTCGATTGTACGGTATTGAATCGCTTCTGCGAGGTGATTGGTTTGTAAATCGAGATCGCCAGCCAAATCGGCAATAGTCCGAGATACTTTTAAAACTCGATCCATAGCCCTAGCCGAAAGACCTAACTTCCTAATTGCCCCTTCAAGCAGGTTACGACCAGCATCATCGAGCCTACAAAACTCTCTCAGGTGATGGGATTTCATTTCAGCATTGCAGCTAATTCCTGTTTCTTGATGAAAACGCTCTTCGGCTATATGGCGAGCTGCGACAACTCTCGCCCTGACCAAGGCGGAATCCTCGCCCATAGTTTGCTTGGTCATTTCTTCAGCCTTGAGCCTATTTGCTGCAACCTGAAGGTCGATGCGATCGAGTAATGGTCCTGATAGCTTAGCCCAGTAATTTTGCCTCTGTCTTGGGGAGCAGCTACAGTGTTGAATTGGATCGCCAAAATATCCACAGGGACAGGGATTGGTACTAGCGATCAAAGTAAATTGTGAGGGAAAAACTACCGATTGGCGAGTACGGGAGATTGTTACGTGACCATCTTCTAGAGGCTGACGTAAATATTCTAAAACATTACGCTTGAACTCAGTCAGCTCATCCAAAAATAAAATACCTTTATGAGCCAAAGATATTTCTCCAGGACGAGGATAAGTACCGCCACCCACCAGAGAAGGACCTGAAGCTGAATGGTGTGGGCTACGAAAGGGTCTTTCGGTAACTAGTTCGCCTCGATCTTTTAACAGTCCCGCAACGGAGTGAATCTGCGACACCTCTAATGCCTCATCAAAAGAGAGATTTGGCAAGATCCCAGGTAGACGCTGTGCCAGCATTGTTTTCCCGCTACCAGGAGGTCCAATCAGGATCGTGTTGTGTCCGCCTGCTGCTGCAATTTCTAGGGCGCGTCGGGCTTGAATCTGCCCCTTGACATCTTTGAGGTTGGGAACATGCTCTAGCGATCGCTCTTGTTTGAGAGGATTTTTTGCAGTTACAGGCTGGTATTTTTGCGGGTGATTGAGAAAGTCGGCAACCTGTTTTAAATTAGCAAATCCATAAACGCTAATATCTTTGACTACGGCTGCTTCGCTGGCATTTCCTAAAGGCAGGATTAAGCCTGCAATTCCCATTTTGGAAGCAGCAGCAGCAATGGGCAGCACTCCCGATACTGGACGTAGAGAGCCATCTAGGGAAACTTCACCGTAAAATAAATAATCTCCTAACAGTTGAGGATTTACCTGACCTGACGCAGCTAAAATGCCGACACTTATGGGTAGATCGAAACAAGGTCCTTCCTTTCTGAGATCGGCAGGAGTTAAGTTAATCACGATCTTGCGTACTGGGAAAGCGAAGTCAGTGTTTTTTAGCGCTGCCTTAACTCTCTCCCTAGATTCTTGAATTGCCATGTCGGGTAAGCCGACGACAATAATTTTTGGTAGTCCTCCAGAAACATCGACTTCAACTCCCACCTTGATCGCATCAATACCTGCGATCGCTGCACTCCAGACCCTTGCCAACATGGATTAATTTACTATTCGTCTATCCCAGCCTATGCCCGTAATCTAGAATTGTCTAACCGCAATTCTACTAGTATTTGTCATATTTGCTGCTATAAACTAGCTCGGTAAATAGTATGAGGTAATACATTAAAATCAAAGCAAGTTGTCATTGCCAGCAAATTTAAAATTACGGGCGGACTATACTTTATATAGCAAATAATTTAATTAACGCTGATATTTTGCATCTGCTTTAGGGAACAATAATACCAATCAGCAACTTAGCGCGAATAATCAATGTTTGAGAGCCGTCATCATGTGAACTTCTCGTTCGCGATGAATTAAATGTTACGTTTACTAGTGCTGTAGCTATTTAGGTTAATTTGCTATCAGAATCTGTCTGAAAAATTAGTTTTCAATGGCGATCGCGACGATATGGATACCAATCAAAATCAAAATCGAAACATGGATTTAGAGCAAATACACCATATATTGACAGTTGAAGATCCATCTTTTACCAGAGAAATTCAGCTTGATGCTGCTACCTATTCCATTGGTCGTCATTCCAGTAATGATATTGTTCTTTCATGCCAAAAAACTTCTCGCAATCATGCGACTCTTCTAAAAAGAACAGATGCTAAAACAAATCAGTCTTCTTACTGGATTCTAGATGGGGATTTACAGGGCAATAGAAGCCGTAACGGGATCTATATCAACGGCAAGAAAGGTTTGGTTCACGAACTGCAGTCTGGAGATATAGTTCACTTTAGCGGTGATGCTTCAGTCAAGTATAAAAGTTCTACTGAAGCATTAAAAAATACTCAAAAATCGAATGGTGAAGACCTAGCGAGAATTCATGATAATCCCGATCGAGCAGTCAACCGATCCTTAATCAATAAAGAAACAATCGTCGCTGTCGAGCGTGAAAACAGCATCGCTATAAAAGCTGAGAAAGCGATCGACAACTCTTCCCAAACTTCCTTAGCAGAGCTAAGTCCTCAGCCAATTATTGAGATCGATCTTTATGGAAATATTACCTATATAAATTCTGCTGGCATAATTACTTTTAAAGATATTTATCATCGTAAGTTAAGCCATCCGCTTCTAGATAATTTGGTTTCTCAATATCATCAAGGTCATGATAATATCATTACCCGCGAAATTACCGTAGATAATGAAACATTTCAGCAAACCTCTCATTATTTGCCCGAAAAAAGAGTAATTAGAAATTATTTAGTTAATATTAGTCCGCAGAAAGCTATAGAATCTGAGCTACAACAGCTAAAGACTTTTTGTAGTCGTATTGCCGAACAAATTTCAGAAGGTATAATTCTAATTGAATCGGCTACAAAACAGATTATCAACGCTAATTCAGCCTGTAGTGAATTACTAGGGTATTCTAATGCCGAACTATTGCAGATGAATATCTATGAATTGGTTAGCGAGTCTGATAAGTTTGCATTGGTTCTGAGAAACATTGTCGCCCAAAAGAATAATTTTAATGGCGAATATTTCTTACATCGTAAAAATAGAAGCTTAATTCAAACTCAGGTACAGATTAGTACTATTGGATTGGAATCAGAAGAGACTATTTGTTTTGTTATTCGCAATTCAAGCTCAAAAAACATTGCCGAAAATGAAGAAACTGCCTCGAGCGAACTATTTAAACGAGAATTATTTAATCAACAGCTACTAACTGCGATCGCTAATGCTAGAAGAAGCCAGAAATTATTAGCCGTTCTATTCTGTAAACTAGACTTTTTACCAGACATTAATGCCACTATCGGCGCAGAAAACTACGAAAAGTTACTGTTAGCTTTAGAGAAGAGACTGGGTACTTGTTTGCGAGCAGGAGATACGGTAACTCGTTGGCAAGAAGATAAGTTCGCCTTGCTTCTGCCACAGGTTAATGATGTTGAAGAAGTAACTAAAATTACGCAACGAATCAATCAATCAACGAATCAATCTTTTACCCTCGGCAATACTAAAGCTTCAATTAGTGGTGTTACAGGCATTGCCGTCTATCCCCAAGATGGTGTAGATCCTGAGATTTTGATGGCTAGTGCTAATACCGCCTTGGAACGAGCTAGCAGTAGTAAGAACGATTACCAGTTCTATGACGATGCTATGAATTCTCAGGCGTTGGTAGCTTTGGAACTAGAAGGCTTGCTACAGCAGGCGATCGAGCAAGAAGAATTTGAGCTTTATTATCAACCACAGATTAATGTAGACAGTGGCAAAACTGAAGCAGTCGAAGCGCTACTTCGTTGGAAGCATCCAGAATTGGGTTTGGTTGCGCCAGGTAACTTTATTCGACTGGCGGAAAAAACTAAACTGATCGTGCCAATTGGAGAATGGACGATTCGTACTGCCTGTATGCAGAACAAGCAGTGGCAGGCTCAATCTATGCCGTCTTCTAGAATTATTGTAAGTCTCTCTCTCGTTCAATTCCAACAGTCAAGTTTGCCTCAGAAAATTGCAGAGATTTTAGCCGAAACAAATTTCGATGCTAATCTGTTGGAACTGGAGGTTAGTGCTGCAACCTTGGTAGACAACATCGACTACAGTCGCCATTTAATCGCTCAACTAAAATCTTTGGGAGTCAAGATTGCCGTAGATGGTTTTACTAGTAGCTTTTCTGCCTTAGAATATCTCAAGCAAATTCCCCTCGACACTCTAAAAATAGATCGAGTCTTAGTTCAGCAGCTTACAGATAGTCCTCAAGATTTGGCGATCGTAACGGCGCTAATCGAGTTAGGAAAAGGTTTTAACTTAAGAATAGTTGCTGAAGGTGTAGAAAATCAGGAGCAGGTAGAACTGTTGCGCGGACTAAACTGCCATAACATGCAGGGATACTGGTTTGGTCGCCCTTTGGGTGCTAATGAAGCGAGTAAGCTGCTCGAACTAGATGACTCGGAAGATGAGATCGAACAGTCATTAGCATCACCTGAAAATTTAGACTCAGAAGCAATCCCGTCATTAGCGTCGGAATTGACTAATTCCGAATCAAGTTCAGAGTAGAAAAGCGTAGCGGTTTAATCAACTAGCATAATTTTTACTTCCTTTCCCGAAGCAATCAGCTTCTGTCCAACAGGAACGATCGCCAGTCCATTAGTTTGTGCGAGATTGATTAAGTTTCCCGAACTATGACTACCCCCAGCTAGGGCAAATTCATAGCTTCCGTCTACCAAATGAACCTGACCCCAGAGATAGGTTTCTCGCGTCCCTCCAGACTTTAAATCATGGCGAGTGGTAGCGTTGATAAATTGGGAGTGGTAGCGTTTGTTACCTGCTAATTTCTTCAGTGCGGGGCGAACAAAACGCCAGCAGCTAACTAAGGCAGAGACGGGATTGCCAGGAATGCCAAAATATAGGCAGTTATTGTCTTTAAAATTAGCTACGGTCAGGGGTTTTCCTGGTTTGACGGCAACGCTACGAACATGCAGAGTTCCGCCTAATTCTGCCAGGATGCGGTCTACGTAGTCATAGTCGCCGACGGATACACCACCTGTAGACAGAACGATATCTGTCGAACCGATCGCTTTGGAGATCGCATTTTTTAGCTCTTTGGGATTATCTCTAACTATTCCCAACATGACTGGTACTCCGCCGTTGTTTGCCACAAAGCTAGCTAAGGCATATTGATTTGAGTCAACAATCTGTCCTGGGTGTAGAGATTCTTCTGGGGTGACTAGCTCATCTCCCGTCGATAAAATCCCTACGCGGGGACGGCGATAGACCGATATTTGGGTACATTGTGCCGTGGCTAATACCGCTATTTCCGCAGCGCCAATGGTTACTCCCGCTTCTAATAGGGGTGAGCCAGCCTGATAAAAAGCCCCTTGATGCCTGACAAATTCCCCCGATTCTGGTGCCTTGAGAATCTTTACCCGATCGCCTTCTCTAGTAGTGTTTTCCTGCATAACAATTGTGTCTGCACTCTTCGGCAACATTGCTCCTGTAAAGATGCGGGCTGCCTGTCCTGGTTCAATCTCTATCTCAGGGCGATCGCCTGCTGCGATTTCAGTAACAACTTCTAAAATAGTAGGATCTTCTGCACTACAGTTTTGGACATCTCGATAGCAAACGGCATAACCGTCCATTGCCGAATTGTTCCAGTGAGGAATATCTAGTTTTCCCCGTACCGATTGAGCCAATATTCGTCCGTTAGCCGCTTCTAAATCGACTATTTCTAGATTTTGGTTAGAATCGAAACTGCTGGCTAAATTGAGGATGGTTGATTCGGCTTCTTTAACTGACAACATAAGAACAATTGAGAATTGACAATGGACAATTGACCCCTATTAAGGAGCAAAGGCAATGGGGTGGCACGAATAGCTTAGATATTTCTAATCAGCAACATACTGGTGCCTGTAGACAAGTAGATAGTATTTATGAAAATTAAAATAATCAAAAAGCCTATGGTTTATAGCTTACAGCTAAACATCTAGAATATAATTACTTATACAAGATCGAGCGTATAGATATATGTATGACGATTACAAGCCTCAATCTAATTTAAGAAGATATCCAAAAGTGCCGATCGAACGGCGAATTGGTGCATTTGCGATCGATTTTTTAAGCGTTTGGTTTCTTAGTTCTTTTTTTGCCTCTAATATATTCTTTCAGTGGACTGTGTTTTTGCCTGCTTGGATGATTTTGCGAGTCATAATTGCTGATAAAAATCAGGGTCAGAGTTTGGGGCGATGGGCGATGGATACTCAGGTTGTCGATCCACGACTCGATCGCCTTCCAGATTTGATGGCTTTAGGTAAAAGAGAGCTAATACTAGGCTGTGGTGCAGCACTAGCGATCGCTGGACTACAAATCAACGTCCGCAACGGTTTGTCGATGTTATTGTTATTAGCACCTTTGTTAGTTGACTGTTCTCTAGCTTTCTTAGATGATGAAAATAATTTAGCAGGTCACGATCGCGTTGCGGAGACTCTAATGATTCAAACTGAAAGGGGTTTTTCTCTCGATTTAAGACTAAAAAAAATATTTGGTCAAATCCAACGAAATATGCGAAGATAGTAAGCTGCGTGTCAATATACGTACTCGCAATCAGTAATCTTTAGTAAAAGTTATGGCAAGCAAGAAAGGCGTTCGTATCGTTATCACTTTAGAATGTACCGAGTGTCGATCCAACACTGACAAACGTTCTCCTGGTGTATCTCGTTATACAACCATGAAAAACCGTCGCAACACTACAGGCAGAATGGAATTGAAAAAATTCTGTACTCACTGCAACTCCCACACCGTTCACAAAGAAATTAAGTAATTCAGATTAGATCGAGAAAAAATCATGGCATATTATCGTAAGCGTCTATCTCCAATCAAACCTAGCGATCCTATCGACTACAAAGATATTGAATTGCTACGTAAATTTATTACCGAAAGAGGAAAAATTCTTCCTCGTCGTATTACAGGCTTAACCGCTCAACAGCAGCGAGATTTGACTGTAGCTGTTAAAAGAGCTAGAGCGATCGCTCTACTGCCTTTTGTTAACGCAGAAGGTTAAACATAAAGACTATCTTTATAGTTCGGTGGAGATAATTAGCCAGCGAAAAGTAAACTATAGAAGGTAACGTTGTAAGCAATCGAGTACAAAGCTGGTGGAACAAGGAAAGCTGATTGAATTCAGAGTGCAAGGAGAACGTCGTCTTGCAGTTGCCGAAAGACCAGAAGGGAAAAAGGATTGGATCGTAATTGATGCGGGGGGACAGTCTCACAAGATACGCCCCCAAAGAGTTGATTACACCGTTGAGGGTACTTATGAATCTTCAGAAATTGATGGCTTTCTTTCCGAGGCAGAGACTTATTTAGACCCCAGCAGCTTGGAAATAGCCTGGGAAATGCTGATTGAAGATAAAGAGACTGCTACCCCACAACAAATGGCAGAGCTTCTATTTTCCGACCAAAGTCCCGTAACCTGTTACGCAGCCCACTATCTTTTAAGCCAAGACAAGATTTACTTCAAGCAGAAATCAGACTACTACGAACCTCGTCCTGCTGCTCAGGTAGAAGAGATCAAGCATCAGCTAGAAGTGCAAGCGGAGAAAGAGCAGGAAAAAACTCAGTTTATTGTCCATCTCAGGCAGGCATTAGCAGGAGAAAGAATTGAGTGGAGCGAAAGCGAACGTCTGCGTCTAGAAGCGATCGAAAAAGTAGTTCTCCAAAGTAGCAATGCTTCTAAATTAGCCCAAGAAACTCTTAAAGAGGCGGGTAGAAATAGCGATCCTCAAGGAGCTTGGCAACTGCTGGTAGATATAGGCTGGTGGAGCAAGCACGAAAATCTATTTTTACGTCGTAGTGCTTATCCGACAACATTCTCTAAAAAGGTGCTTGATGTGGTGCAACCTCGCCTCCAGTCCGATCCTGACGCAGCTGATGAAAACCGTTTAGATTTAACTCATCTCAAAGTTTGTACGATTGATGATGAAAGTACCACTGAAATTGATGATGGTTTGAGCGTTGAATATTTAGCAGACGGTACGGCAAAAATCTGGGTTCACATTGCCGATCCTACCCGCATTGTCGAGCCAGAGGACGAATTAGATTTGGAAGCTCGTCGTCGTAGTACTAGCCTTTATCTACCAACGGGAATGGTGCCAATGTTCCCCCCTGAATTAGCAACGGGTCCAATGAGCCTAATTCAGGGAAAAGTCTGTTCTGCTCTTAGTTTTGGCGTAGTTCTGGATGAAGCAGGAGGCATTCAGTCATACGAAATCCATCCTAGTCTAATTAAGCCTACTTACCGTCTGACCTATGATGATGTCGATGAGATGTTGCAGTTGGGCGTACAAAACGAACCCGAAATCGCCGATCTTGCTAAGTGTTCTTATTTGAGAAGAAGCTGGCGCAAGTCCGAAGGCGCAATTCAGATTAAGATGCCCGAGTCGACGATCAAAGTTAAAGATAACGAAGAGGTAACTATCGAACTGATTGATAGCTCTCCTTCTCGTCAGCTAGTAGCGGAAATGATGATTATGACGGGAGAAATTGGCGGGAGGTATGGCATAGAGAATAACTTACCTTTGCCCTATCGAGGTCAGCCTCAGCCCGAACTGCCACCAGAGGAAGAATTGCTCAAGCTACCTGCTGGACCTACTCGCTTTTGCGCGATCCGTAGCTGCATGCCCCGTAGTGAGATGAGCATGTCTCCTATTCGTCACGCTAGCTTAGGTTTGGATTGCTATGTACAGGTAACGTCTCCTATTCGTCGCTATACAGACTTACTCTCTCATTTTCAAATTAAGGCGCACCTTCGAGGTGACGAACTACCCTTCTCCCGCGAAGAACTCCAAGAGATTGTCTACAGCGTTAGCAGTTCATCTTATGAAGCAACTCTAGTAGAACGTCAGACAAATCGCTATTGGAGCTTAGAATATCTCAGACGTAATGCCAAATCTGTTTGGGATGTCCAGGTATTGCGTTGGCTGCGGGAAGATGAAGATCTCGGCTTGATTTTAATTGAAGATTTGGGGATGGAGTTACCCCATCGCTTCGATCGCCCCGTAACTCTAGGCGAACGCCTGGAAATGCAGGTGACACACGCAGATCCACAAAGAGACGAAGTACGCTTGCGAGAGATAACCGAAGCGGAGATTCAGGCTACCACTTCATAGAATAGAAATTTTGTTTTTATCTTCAATTTGGTGACGATTCTTGCGACTTTTATTCTCGATCTAATTGCTTGAACTAAGTTTGTACTACATGTTTGCAATAACTAACTCAATGTTGTTTGGCTTAGAATCCACACTTTAAAATGAGTTTTATTTAAGACTATTTGCCTATGTAGGAGAGACAAACAACAAGCCGATCGTAGTTTCAAACAATATTTCTGTAACACTTTTTGTTATAGTACTACGACCGTTAATTACAGAAACGATGCGACCTAATGCTGCCGATAGCCAAGCGATGCCTAAAGCTGTAGATATAATCTGATTATTGAAGTGGAGAGAAAAGCGAAACCCAGACCTGAAGAGAAACCACCGTAGGTAGCCCTGATTTCGGAAATGCCAGTCAATCCGTCTGGCTTAATATTGGCTAAATGGGCTATTTTAGCAGGTGCAACAAGTCCTATAATTGCGAGAATAACTGTAGATAAACTGCCTACTGTTGGTGGATTCAGCATATTTATTGTTTAATTTATCAATCGAATGCTGTGCGATCGCATTTGTAATTAAAGTGTACATTTCAATGCACACTAAATATTAATGCCAAAATATCTCACTATTACTGAAGCCAGAAAAAACTTGTTAAATTTACCAGATGAACTAGCTGATGAGCCAATTATCATTACTAAACATGGCAAGCCAGTTATGGTGACAGTTAGTTACGAGCAGATGGAATCATTATTAGAGACTTTAGAGATGTCAGATAAAGAATTTGCCTCTAAATTGGCAACTAGTATCGAGCAGGAAAGAAATGGTGAAACTGTAAGCTGGTCAGACGCTCTATCGAAACTTGGCTGGTAATGTCCTATCAAATAGAAATCACGCCTCTAAGGATTGGGTTATTAGCAAAAATAAAAAATAAAGGATCGATGAGAACAAGCAGGATTAAAGCAAAGAATTGAGAAGCTCAAGTTAAAGCCAGATAAACAAGGAAGACCATTATCGGGAAAGCTCAAAGGCTATCGTAGCGTTCGAGCATTAGGTCAACGTTATCGAATTGTTTATCGAGTCGGTGAATCCAAAGTAATAGTTGGCGCTGGCATTCGTAAAGATGGCTTAAAAAAAGATATTTATGCTGTTTTGAATAAGTTTTTTACCAATTGAATATCTCGCAGTCTTATTCGGAAGCTGAAACTGGATCTTTAGCGATCGCTACTTTATCCCCATCTTTAAGATAGGCTGCACCTTTCAAGACAATGCGATCGCCTGGCTCTAATCCTTCGACAACTTCAACTTTCTGTTCGGGTAAAATCTCGCCCATAACTACGTTTTGTGCCTTAACGGTATTGTCTGGCTGAACGACAAAAGCGATCGCATTATTTCCCGTCTGAGGTAGAAGTGCTTCGATGGGTACAGCCTGCCCTTTATTGGTATCGGTGTTGACCTTAGCCTGCAAAAACATGCCTGGCTTGAGATTTGTACCTCCAGGTAGGTCTACATAAACAATTGCTTGCCGAGAACTATCATCAATCAGAGGATCGACTTTTCTGACCTTGCCCGTAAGTTCTAGATTGCGATCGCTATTAGAAGTAATACGTACTTTCTGCTCTGACTGAACTTTACTTATCAAAGTTTCGGGGACTCTTAGCTGTAGCTCTAGACGACCATCTTGAATAATGCTAAAGAGCATTTCTGAAGTAGAGGTAATTTGTCCGACTCTGGCTTCGCGAGAAGCAATCAGACCCGCACGAGGAGCAACAATAGTTGTATTTGCTAGCTGTGCCTCTACTGCCTGTAGTCTGCCTCGAGCCTGGGCTAATTCTGCCTGGGATTGAGCAATAGTTTGAGGACGAGAACCAGCCTTTAATTGCGCCAAAGCCTGTTTTGCCTCACTCAAGTTAGCTTTTGCTCCAGCTAATGCTGATTCTGCCACTCGCTCTTGATTGAGAATCTCATCCAACTGGTCGCGACTAATTGCCCCTTCTGCCTGGAGAGAGGTATTGCGTTCGACTCTTTTCTGGACTAACTCTAAATCTGATTCTGCCTGAGCGATCGCCGATTGAGCATTTACAACTCTAGATTGAGCTTGAGCAACCTCTTCTGTGCGGCTACCTGCCTGTAGTTCTGCCAGTCTTGCCTGGGCTTGATTTACCGCGCCCTCTGCCTGTACTTTTTCTGCAGCCAAGACTTTATTATTTAATCTAGCTAAAACCTGTCCCTGTTCGGCATAATCTCCTCGTTCTACCAGCACCTCGGTGATTTGCAGTCCTGCTGCCTGAGACATTACAGGAGTTCTTTCAAAAGCAGCTACCGTCCCCGATAAGTCTAGAGTGCTGTCGATATCGGTAGTAGTCACCTCGGCGATTGTTACTGCCCTTACAGGAGCATTAGATTCGCCAACAAGTTCCGACCCTGCCTGAGTATCAGCAGCAGTTTTAGGCGCGAAGATGCGAGTTGCACCCAAAGTTAGCAGTACGCCTATAGCAAGACCAATAGGTAAGCCTTTCTTACTTAAAAATGAACCCGATTTGCCCACAGCATCCTGTTCTGAAGTTAAGTCAGGTTTAGATAACTTGGGTTCTGCTGACTTAACTAGATTGCTACTAGCTATAGGAACCGGCTTAGGAGCGTATTCTACTTCTACCTTATAGTCCAAAAAACAAAATTTACCTTCGACTTCGACAATGTAGAGTGCTTTTTGCGGGATGTATTTTGATTTTAGAGGAGGATTGTCTGGTAGTCCGAGACATTCGCGATCTAGAACAGTCTCCAGTGCAAAATTGTCCAGATCGCCAGGTAATTTATTGACAACCTGGCTATTTTTAATCTGGCTGAGTTCTTCTGGTGGATGATTGAGATTGGATTTGGAGTTCACAATATTAATAAAAATTATGGCAAATTTAATCGCCGTAACGCTTTGTTTGTATTAATTTAATCGGCTTAGGCGAAAAAACTTAGTATGTCTAGCTAAATAAAGATATAGAATTGGAAAATTTTATTAAATAAAAGCTGGCAATTGACACGATAAAAAAGCTAAATGCTAGTCTAATAGAAAGTGCAATTGGCGTTGTGCTAATTTCAAATGCGATCGGCAGAGAAAAGCTAAAAGCTAAAAAGTTTTAAAATTTCTCCGATGCGCTGGCAGAATCTCTTTTCTATTATAGTGAGATTGATTTTGCTGCCAATCAAGATTTTTCACGCATTTAATCATCGTATTGTTTTTATTGGCTTAATTTAAGATGCGTTTTAAGCAGAATATAGGAGTTTAAGATTTTGAAACCACGTGACTGCACGAGTGCAGATTTTGAGCAGGCTGCTTTAGCAAAATTTCGTTCGACCGTAGGTTTTCTGCCTCAAGATAGCATGATTTTTCGCGAACCTTGGGGTCGCTCGACTGTTCTATGTTTTGATTTTGTTAACTGCCCCCATCTGTTTAGTGTAAACCAAGAGCAGGCTCGTTCATTATCCCAAGCGATCGCCGAGCTGGGTTTAGCCGACTCGATGATTTTTCGGATGGGAAGTAAAATCGTCGGCTGGAAAAAGGTCAAACCATAGGGACAAAAGACTGATTTATGTCGTTCGCAAACAGCTTGTGGTAGTCAAATTTAATTTCAGGGTAAGAATTACAGTATTTGCTACGTAGCGATCGCTATATAGAAAGCTATTTTCATTGTGATTTTGGCTTTCAAGTTAAATTTAAAACTTAGATGCTGCCTTGAGCATATGGTAGGTAATCATCAACTGAGTCAAGGCTAGAGGGTAACTTTGTAAGGTTTCTCCCGTGGTGCCAATTAATTTGCCAAGCTCTTGATTTCCTTCTAGGCTACAAAACTGACCTAAATAGGGTACTTCATTACACATAATCTTCTCTAACTCTCTCACCTGTTCCATATTGGCGTGTCCGTCTATTTCTAAAATATCCACGGGCTTACCCATATCGCGGCTCAAGCCCAAGCGAATAGCTTCTCCTAAGTGATTACCTTGAGCGCTGAGAATTGTGCTGAGTTCTGGATGGGGAATGGTTGGACGAAGAATTAAATTAGCATTGAGCATTAAAGTATCATTCTTAATATCTTTCTCTTCTGGAGGATAAAAAGAGACAACCATATCCGCCCATTTACGCTGGGGGCGAATAAATGCCTCTGAGTCAGGCTCTCTTTGCTGTAGCTGTTTCATTACTTGCTCCTCGCTATAGCCCCTTTTGCGAGTATCGCGCTTGATTTTCCAGTTAGCGCGGAGAGATTCTGGAGGAGCAAGGTAGGTTTTTACATCATAGCTGCCACGCATTTTACGTGTTGAGTAGCCGAGCAGTCCCTCAACAATGACATATTTACGAGGTTCGATGTATTCGGGAGGATCGAAAGCTCCCGTAGTGTGATTATAAATAGGTTTAAGGATAGCCTGTCCCGCACGCAGTAAGGCTAAATGCTGCTCGATAATGTCAAGATAATTACAGTCGGGATGAAGCGCAGAGATCTTCATTTCGGCTCTTTGGGCGCGGTCGTAGCGATGATAGTCATCGGTACAGATAATAGTGACGTTTTCTTCGCCTAATACTTGAGCAATTCCCTTAGTTAAAGTAGTTTTTCCTGCTGCACTATCACCAACTATGCCCAGAATAATTGTTTTTTCACTCATGTATCTCTCCTTTCAGGAAATAATTGCTCAAAGACCTAAAACATAGAATAGATCGGATGAGTAACACTTGTAAAATTCTAGATACCTCCTTAAATTTGGATCTACAATTTAAATTCAAATTTTAGATATTGTTTAAATATTAAAAAAGACCCAGGCGTGAAGCATGGTGTCTTAAAAATTAAGTTAGAAAAGCTTGTTGTTGTTTCTGGCTAGTCGAGCAGTCAATTTAACGAAATAGGTAGGCGATCGCCACCAACAAGATGTTAGCGAAATAAAATACGCCTACTACCTGAGTTTCACTCCAGCCGCTAAGTTCAAAATGATGATGAATAGGTGCCATTTTAAATAAGCGTTTTCCCTTGCCATCAGCATCCTTAGTCGCCTTGTAATAGATAACCTGAGCAATTACTGAAAGGGATTCAACAAAAAAGATGCCGCTAATCAAAAACAATGCCCAAAGATTGCCACTGCTGAGTCCTACTGCTGCCAGTGCGCCTCCCAAAGCCAGAGAACCCGTATCCCCCATAAAAACTTTGGCAGGGTTGTGGTTATGAATTAAGAATCCCAAGCACCCGCCACTCATACAGGCGCAAAAAATTGTCAGTTCCAGATATTCGAGTCCCAGAACTAGGGTTAACCCAAAAAAAGCGATCGCACCCGTTCCTGCTGCCAGCCCATCGACCCCATCGGTTAAATTTGTAGCGTTGCTTTCTGCTGCTAGGACAAAGATTGCTAAGGGCAAAAATAGCCAGCCTAATGAGAGTGTTAATCCGCCAGGCAGAGTAATATTGCTGACTGCGTTGAATTCGTGCCAAAACAGCCATGATGAAAACAGAACCCCAATGACTATCTGCAAAGCCAACTTCATGCGTGGGGAGATGCCTTTATTTGATTTACGGCGTAACACCTGCCAGTCGTCAATCCAGCCAATCGCACCATAGCCTAAAGTTACCAGACATACGGCAATCAGTTCGGGAGTAACTATTAATGAGCTACCGCTAATTTTTACCCATAGCAAAGCAAGAAATACCGCTACGGGAACAAAAAAAATCCCCCCCATAGTGGGAGTTCCTGCTTTTTTTAAGTGAGTTTGAGGTCCATCTTCTCGAACTACCTGACCTGTTTTGAGACGATTGAGAATTGGAATTACTGCCATTCCCAACAAAGCACTGGCTGCCATTGAGACTAACAGTGGAAACAGCAGCAGCCCAAATTGCGCTCCTGCAAAACTAGAGCTATATTCAATGGCGATCGCACCTACCGTTAAAACGCAGATCGGAAAAATTAGTAAGATCTTACCCGAAGGGTTGAATAGCTTCTCTGGATTGAGTGGTTTAGCATTCACAATTAAATTTCGCCGACTTACTAAGAAGATTAATTACCGAGAACGATAAGATAGCAGAAACTATTGTTCGCAGCAAGGGTAATATTTTGTCTATCTCCTAGTCAAACTAGTGCTAAGAGATAAACATGTTCAGCCTAATCTAGCTCTAGTCGTCTTCCTCAAAATCTTCTTCACCATCCATCAGCACGTCTAGATCGTCATCAGATTTGACTTTTTCTGGTTCTACAGGCTCGCGAGGAATTAGGCGGTTGTTTGCCTTTAACCAATCTAGAAGAGATGCTTCTTGCTTAAGAGGAATAACAATAGCGGGTTCGTAACGTGGTTCTTGAACCAGAGCAGGATTTTTATGTTCCATATTAGAATAGATAGAAGTTTATAGTTAGAGTCCGAATCATTAGACTAAAAATTGCGGTTAGTCTTTTTTTAGTTTAGCTTAAGAAACTAACTCAACCTCTTAACTTTAAGATTTTTCCCAGCTCTGGCGATCGCTTTGTTCGGGCAAAATTTCAGATAACCTCGATATTTTATATCTGGATATGAGAGTTGGCAGTTCATTTTATGATGGTTTTACCATAATATCTTCGGTATTGACTCATAATTGCCAATAGCGTCTAAAATAAACTCTTGTTTTTATTTATACTTGTTAAGGAAAATAGACTGATATGTAGAATGAAGATCTATTTTTGTAATTCACTCAATCTTGGAGAATAGGCAAAATAGCTTGAAGCGTTGAGACTATCGCCTCTCCTCACAAATTGCTCGAACTATATCTTAAAATTCATCGATTGAAGATAATCTCACCTCAGAGGCAGTGCGTTTATGACAGTAAAAGAAGAAAACCCGATAGTTGAACTCGTAAAAACTTTAGTATCTGCTGGAATTTTAGCTATTGGTATTCGTGCGTGTGTTGCAGAGGCTCGCTTTATTCCTTCTGAATCTATGCTTCCTACTTTGGAAATAGACGACCGCTTGATTATCGAAAAAATTAGCTACCGCTTTCGCAAGCCGAAAAGAGGTGATGTGGTAGTTTTTTCACCTACGGACGCTTTAAAGGAAGAAAATTATAAAGAAGCCTTTATTAAAAGAGTAATTGGTATTCCTGGAGATACTGTAGAAGTTAAAAATGGCGAAGTATTCGTCAACGGCAAAAAGCTAACCGAACAGTACATTCTCGATCCGCCAAATTATAAATATCCTCCTACCAAAGTTCCTGAAGGAGAATATTTGGTTTTGGGAGATAACCGCAACAACAGCTATGATTCTCACTTCTGGGGATTTGTTCCTCTCGAAAATTTGATCGGTCGGGCTACGGTGCGCTTTTGGCCGCCAAGTCGCCTAGGTCCTTTAGATGAAAAACCTTTATATCCAGACAGATCCGAGTCTGAGTAAAAAATATAAAAAAGCTCCCAAACGATAGATTCGCGATCGCAGGAGCTTTTATTTAGACTATGCTGGTTAAATATTTCTAATATTGGTTTTAATTACCCGTTAGCGAAACATACTGCTAACAGAACTAGCTTCGTGAATGCGCCAGATTGCTTCTCCCAAAAGACTCGCTACCGAAAGAACCGTTAGCTGTTCGAACTTTTTCTCGTCAGGAATGGGAATTGTATTCGTAACAATGACTTCTTTGAAAATACCGTCGGATAATCGGGAGACAGCAGGACCAGAAAAGACCGCATGAGTCGCGCAAGCATAAATTTCTTTTGCACCTTCTGCCTTGAGCAATTTGCCCCCTGCAGCCAAAGTCCCTGCGGTGTCGATCATATCATCGACCAAAATAGCGGTTTTTCCCGCAACATCGCCAATCACGTTCATTACCTCGGCGACGTTATGTGCTTGACGGCGCTTATCGATAATCGCTAGAGGCGCATCATTGAGTTTCTTGGCAAAAGCTCTGGCTCTGGCGACTCCGCCTACATCGGGAGAAACAACAACCACATCATCTAGATTTTTCGCTGCCAAATATTGAAGAATGGCTGGTGAACCGTAAACGTGATCTGTGGGTATATCAAAATATCCTTGGATTTGCGCTGAATGTAAATCCATTGCTAACACTCGACTAGCTCCAGCTTCCGTCAGCAGGTTGGCGACTAGCTTGGCGGTGATCGATTCTCGACCAGCAGTTTTGCGATCGGCTCTGGCATAGCCATAATAGGGAATTACAGGGGTAATTTGGCGGGCAGATGCTCGACGACAGGCATCGATCATGATCATTAGCTCCATCAAATTATCGTTGCCTGGATTACAGCAGGGCTGGAGTAGATAAACATCTGCTCCTCTAATTGACTCCTGAATCTGAACGTAAAGTTCTCCATCGGCAAATCTTTTGCGGATCATTGGACCTAGATCCATGCCGATATAATGGGCTACTTCTCTAGCAAGAGGAACATTAGCAGAACCAGAAAACAATCTAAGACGATTGGAGTCTGATAGGAAGGGAGTCTGCTCCATCGACTGAGGCATCAAGGTAGTACTATGGCTCACGGCAAATATATTCAACTTACTTCAGGGCAATCTTGTCTTTACGATGATTATTAATCATAGCTGTGGCAATTCAAATACCAAATAACCTAATTAAAGGCATATCGCAACCTATGCATAAATAAACAGGTTGAGATTAACTAATATAAAAATCAGAGTAAAATTTTATAATTATTTTAGCTTTTTTAAGCTTCCCAACGGGATTTTGTTTTTCTTTATACTAAATCTTTATGGCTACATTGTACTTTTTTTGGAAATGAAATCGATTCCGATCGCACTTACCCAAGCAAAATAGGATTAATGTTTCTCTCTCAATAATATTGGTATTGTAAGGAAGTAAATATAAAAAAAGAATATAGCTATTAAAGTTTTTAATTATGACAGCACTGGCGATCGTGGGTACGGATACGGATGTGGGCAAAACTTTTGTGACGGTCGCCCTGTCGGTTTATTGGCAAAAATATCGCCTCAAGCAGGGTGACAAGGCGCAGAATTTGCTGAGTATTTTTAAATTAATGCAAACAGGAACGGGCGATATAGAGTTATACGAACGCTTGTTTGGGGATGTAGATGGTATAGATATTGTGCCACCCTTGCGTTTTGATGCGCCCTTAGCTCCACCAATTGCTGCTAGAAAAGAAGGCAGAACGATCGACTTGGGGAGCATCTGGCAAAAATTTAGCCTTGCTGAGGGGCAGTCTCAGCTGGTTTTGTTGGAATCATTAGGGGGTTTGGGTTCTCCCGTGACGTCAGAATTGACCGTGGCCAATGTTGCTGCTGACTGGCGTTTACCCACTGTTTTAGTCGTACCGATTAAGCTGGGCGCGATCGCCCATACTGTAGCTAATGTGGCTTTGGCACGAAGCTTAAAGATAGATCTTCGGGGTATTATCCTTAACTGTTCTCAAATTGAAGCGGTAGGTAGAACAGAAGATTTAGCTCCCATTGGTTTAATTGAATCTCTGACTCAAATACCCGTAATTGGAACTTTGCCCTATGCGAAAGACTGGGACAATAGCGATCGCATCGCGCAAAAGGTAGCAGACTGGGATTTAGAATTAATTTTGCCCAAGCAAAGGGCTGCTGTTGCCAGCTAAAAGGTAATTTGCAAACAAGCCTAAAAATAAGGATGAGGGCATGAGGCACTGCAACGCTGCCTTCGCCCCTCTACTCCTTGCAAAACGCAGCTTACCAGCTAGATTTAACAACTCCAGGTAGTAAACCTTCGTGCGCCCACTCTCTGAGAACGTTACGAGATAAACCGAAATCGCGGTAGTAACCTCTAGGTCTACCAGTTACCATACAGCGATTGCGTCTACGGGTAGCAGAGCTATCTCTAGGTAATCTTTGGATCTGACGGCTGATTTCCAGCTTTTTGGCAGCAGAACTAGCCGTACGTAGCTGCTCCTTTAGATCTGCTCTTTTTTCCGCATATTTCTCAATTAAACGAGCGCGTTTTTTTTCACGCTCTACCATTGCTTTCTTTGCCATAATTATTGATTTTAATATAAACACACAGTTGACTAGTATAACTCTAAACCAAAGTGTGTATCTAATTTTTATCAGTTATAAATAAAGCTAATTTAAATATTCCTTTGCTGATGGACAAAGGTGAACTAGCTGACAAACATCGCACTGAGGTTTTCTGGCTTTACAAACTGTTCTACCGTGAAAGATAGTGCGGATGGAATAATTTTCCCATTCTGGCTGGGGTAGCAACGCCATCAAGTCTCGTTCGATATGGATTGGATTATCGGCTTTAGTCAGTTTCCAGCGGTTGCTTAGGCGCTTAACGTGAGTATCAACAGTGACCCCTTGAATATTACCAAAAGCATGAGCAGACACCACATTCGCTGTCTTACGAGCAACTCCAGGCAGTTTTAAAAGCTGTGGCATCTCGTCGGGAACTTCTCCTGCAAAATCAGCCATAATCATTTGACACGCACCCTGGATATTTTTGGCTTTTTGACGATAAAAACCCGTAGAGCGAATTAGAACTTCTAAGCGATCGCGATCGCACCCCGCAATAGCAGCAGCATCGGGCAGTTCGGCAAATAGAGCAGGGGTTACTTTGTTAACTCGTTCGTCGGTACATTGAGCGGAGAGAATTGTGGCGACTAAAAGCTGGACGGGAGTTTCATAATCGAGACTACAGGTAGCTTCGGGGTAAAGTTCTGTCAGGATGGTAAATATCTCTTGCGATCGCTGTTTGAGAGCTTTACTGGGCGATCTCTTTCTAGCTTTGGTAGTTTTTTTGGTCTTGCTTTTGGTAGGAATTTCGGAACTGGGCATTTGATTAAATTAAGGTGCAGTGCTAGATAAACATCAACCTAAAATGTCAGCGTCATAAATTTTGCTTTTGTTTATCCTAGATAGGAATCTCTTACCGCAATGGACTTTAAAAACTTTTTTAAATATTTTTTCAACTATAGAAATACAGTAATTAGAGTTGCTTTTTCAATGGCACTTTCATTATCCGTTGAAGCCGACAGCATATCCAATCTTGAAGACTTAATTATCACTCTTGGGGGAGTGATACTAGGTAGTATTGTTGCTGAAATAATTATCAGAACAATATTTTATATTTTTTTTAGCAATAAAAAATAGTCAGTAGTAAGTTTTTAATGCTTACTACTGACTAAATTAAAACTCACAACTAAGAGCCAAAAGCTATTTACTGGAATAGGTTTTGGAAGAAAGCCAGATTAATTGTGTCTCGGACAATAATAAATACCCCCAAGCTTAGTAATAAAACTAAACCTGTTTGCATAATGCCGTCCTGCAATTTACTAGGTAGAGGTTTGCCCGTCACTCCTTCAACCGTCAAAAACGCTAGCTGACCGCCATCTAAAGCGGGTAGAGGCAAAATATTGATGATTGCTAGGTTGATACTAATCAAAGCTCCAAATTGAAACAGATTGCCCAGATCGTTACGAGCTAATTCTGCTCCTACTGCCACAATTGCTACTGGACCCGCTACCTGTTTGGCATTCTCCTGAAAGTTACTAATTAGCTGCCAAAATCCCTGAACGGTTAGCTGAATGATGCGTTGAAATTCATTTGCTCCCGCCGTAAAACCTTCTGCTATTCCTGCTGCACGACGACGCACAATATCACCATTGGGAGCTAGCATCACGCCAATTTTACCTTTACCATCCTGACCGACATCGGGGGTAACGTCGAGACTGACGATTTCTGTATCACGTTTGATTGTCAACTCTAAAGAGCGATTAGGAGATTTTTGGATCTGACGACGCAAGTTCTCTAGGGCATCAGCAGAATCACCCAGTTCTACCTCATCTATTTTTAAAATAATGTCGCCAGCCTGTACTCCAGCCTTGGCAGCAGCAGATTCTGATTGAGCCAGTAATTGAGGAACTATGACTCCAGGCTTGTAATTAATATCTTGAAAGCCAATGGTAAATGCTTGACCGACTAAAAGAAAGTAAGCAAAAATTAGATTGGCAATTACTCCTGCACTAATCACGATCGCTCGATCTAAAACTGGACGATTGCGAAGCAAATTTGGGTCGTCGGGAGGAATAGTACTATCAGGATCGTCATCGGGGAAGCCAACGTAACCGCCCAAGGGAATTGCTCTAATGGCATACTCAGTCTCTGGACCTTGATACTTTAGCAGAGTAGGTCCAAACCCAATCGAGAAACGATTGACCCTAATTTTCTGTAATCTTGCTGCTGCAAAATGACCAAACTCGTGAACTACGATTAATAGGAGTACGACTGAAATTGCCGCTAATACTGACATATTTTAAAAATATTACTTTTATAAGTGTTGAGTACAATTTATTATTTTAGAACATTCTTCCGCCTATCTTGGTACGATGAGGGGTTTTGGCATGAGCAATAATTTAATTTGGCAACAGAATAGTAGTAATCTTGGCAACAGTGAAAATTTAGCAGCGATCGCTAAATGGTGGTTGGAGTTGGCTGGAAAGGAAGTGATGTGGCAGCAAAGACTAGTTACTGTCAGCGCTACAGTTGAAGACCTTGACTGGCAGCCACAGAAGTTTGATGAAAAGTTTGTTTTGGTAGCGCCAGAGACACGGGGGATTACTCTGTACTGGCGTAATAAGGGTATAGATGAGCGCAACATTACCCCTGGCAAACTGCATTTGGATTTGACTAAGCAAAAATTATATATTTTCCCCCAGTCTCAATCTCAGGTAGTTATTAGCGTCAGCATACCTGCGACAGTGTATCAAAAACTTAACTTGCTAAATCCCCAGATAGCAGCAACTATCAGAGATGATCGAGGAATTATTTTGCTGCGGGATGAGACAGCAAAATTAGAGGTAAAGGTAACTTTAAGTCCGTCGCAAATAACTCAGCTACTCGATAAACTCAAAACCATCGATAATCAATAAAGACTGTAGATATTAATAACTAATGAATGAATTTTGGGATCGAGTTTTAGACTTTTGTGTGCAAACTACAGAGACAATCAGCGATCGTCTGATGCAAGACTTTGGCAAGATCCAGGCAAACGAAAAGGAAGACGGTAGCTTGGTTACTCAAGCCGATAAATGGTCTGATAGTCAAATTAGAGAGGCGATCGCTAAAACCTTTCCCGAACATGGCGTTTTAACTGAAGAAACGGTACATATCTTTCCCGAAAATGACTGGTGTTGGGTAATCGATCCGATTGACGGTACGACAAACTTTACCCGTGGCGTGCCTTTATGGTCGATCTCAATTGGACTACTCTACAAAGGGACTCCCGTATTCGGTTTTGTCTATGTTCCTCCCACTAAGCAAACGTTTCATGGTTTCTGGTACGGTGATTCTGGCTTGACTGGCTATGAAGGAGCATACCTAAATAATCAGCCTATTAAAAGCAGCCGTGAGTATCCTAGTGGAACACAACTATTTAATCTTTGTGCTAGAAGCAAAGCTATCTTTAAAAATCCTTTTCCCTGTAAAGTCAGAATGTTAGGGGTTGCTAGCTATAACTTACTGCTTGTTGCAGCAGGTATTGCAGTTGGTGGAGTTGAAGCTACGCCAAAAATATGGGATATAGCAGCAGCCTGGGTAGTTATCAAAGCAGCGGGAGGCGAATTTGTCTTTATCGACGACAAATTTGACTTTCCTCTAGAGGTAGGCGAAGACTACGGTAAGGTTTCTATTCCTAGTTTGGGTCTTTGTCGCAGTGAATTAACCTCACAGTTTAAGCCTTTAGTTGAATGCGTTTTGCGCCGTTAATAGTCTAAAACAAATTAATAAACAATCATCTTAGTATTGACAATCGTTCGATAATATAGCCAGAGATCGACTTTTATAAATATCTTCAGCTACTTGTAGACACAACCTAGTATGTCGATAAAGTCTCGGCACGTCTTATCTATTTCTCTGAGTCTATCGGCTGCTTCAAATATGACTGCCTGCTCAGATGCTCCTCTTCTTGATTTATTTGTCTTGAATTTCACAAAATAGATGACTTCCAGATGACTTCCCAATTATCATCTGGAAGTTCGATCGTGATTAATACGTCGTCACCATCTCCTAGCATCATTTCTGAGCTATCACCAACAAAAATTACAGTATTATCAAAATTAAGTTCAACAACATGAGGAGTGTCGTTATATATTCGATCTTTATAGACTTGAGCGAAGGTTAGCTTTTTATTAATACAGTTTACCCAAGGCTGGAATTTAGATATATTCCATTTAACAAGGCTAGAAGTTGGTAAATTAAGACGTTCGCGACCCAAATATAGTGAAAAGTAATCTTGCCATCCAGCTTTTAGATCCCAAGTAATTATCGCAACATCATTTTCAAAGTTCAAACACAATTCGCCCCCGAAATAGAAGGGAAGATTTTCTAATGCTGAAGAATCGATCTCGTAATCGAAACAAAAAAGATTAGCCTCTATTAGTCTTTGACCGACTATTTGTTGTAAGTGAGATGTTACTCGTTCTGATAACAGGCTCATACAATCATTTACTAAAGACAATGCGATGCGTCACGCTATACTGGCATACCCTACAGAAATATTCTAGGAATTAGAAGAAAAGGCGATCGCCAATTAATAATCATTACTTCGTCATACCAGAATTAAACTCGTTAAACGATCGCCTTTTCAAAACTTCAGACTCTTCGCGAGGTAATAGATCGAATACCTCTCTTAAGACATCGTCCATTTTTTCATAGGGTACTTGTCCCTTACCGTCGTATACGACCTTGCCCTTTTGGTCGAGAATTACTGTTTCTGGTACTACGCCACTGTAATAATAAGCAGGTTCGTCAGGACTATATTTATCTTTATCGATAAAGGAATCAACACTTACGGGAATAATACTGGCTGCACGACCATAAAATTCTTGCAGGCGAGTAACTACAATCGAAAACTGTTTGCAGTCCCTACTATCATCGACGTAGAACACCATAATTGCTGGCTTTTCTCGCTTTAAAGAGGTTGGTAGATCCATGCGTGGCGGAACGAGAGAACCATTGCCACCGAATAGTACATAGACATTACCTTCATAGCGATCGTCATCGAGCGTCGCGGAAGCTGGACTAGTCCAAATAGAGAAACTGACTATTAAACCTAACAGGCAAATACCTAGACGACTCCAGGATATTTGTCGTCGTAGTTGTAAAAGATTTTTAGATAAACCGATTAAAATCATTCTGAAAGTAAATTTATGCTGGAAATTTATAATAAATTATGTTTGATAAGCTGTACGGGCGATCGCTATTTTAGAAATGTCGTATGTTTTCAGGTAATAGGAGTTCGATCTAGTTCTAAGTTTATCTTCCTTTGTGTCACCAGATTTGGAGTGTAGAGAAATAAGAAGCATTGCCGTTATTATTCATTTATCTTCTATTGTTTCGAGGCGAGAGGAGGGGAACAAATCAAAGTAGAGTTGATTGACTACAGTAGCCCAGAATTTCAGCAGGCTGCGCGACTTAGGTACGATCTGTTTTTTGCCGAACACAATTTGCCTTGGTCGATAACTCAGCAAAGTAGTCAAGCAAAGTATCTTCACGCTGCTATTCTACGCCAGGACACCGTACTTGCTTATGGTCAACTAGTTCCGAACAGCGATCGCATTTACCAAGTTTGTCAGATGGTGGTGCGACCAGAAAATCGAAGTCAAAATCTGGGTAGAACAATACTTTCATTCTTAATCAATTTGGCAAAAAAAGAGGATGCGACTGCACTAACCCTCAATGCGCGACTAACAGCAGTCGGCTTCTATCAAAAATTAGGTTTCAGATCCCAAGGTGAGCCGTTTCCATCTAATACAACAGGTGTTGCTCACATACGAATGAACAAAAAACTGTAGTTAGGTTTGCTCCCATTGTCTGTTGCCTTTGTCCTCGAACGGCGGCATTTGCTAATTGAATTTTACCCGCCTGTTTGAGGTACACGCTCTATTTGAGCGTATCCACTAAATAACAGCATTTTTCCTTCCGTTTGTAGGCGATTGAGACGCAGCTTAACTCCATCAAGATTAAATTTATCTAGGTCCACCATGTCATTGAGAATTTCACCCAGTGCCAAGGTTAGATCCTTGGAAATATTTTGCAAATCGGGCGGAATATTCTCTCCCTGAAACTGAACCTCTTCAAACTTGACTCTTCGGCGCTTGCCAATGCCCAGAACGCATTTGAGACTGACTGGGACAACTGTCTCTTCCCAACTAGCCTTAGCCGATAGCTGTACTTCGTTTTCTGGCAACAGCTGCACGTCTATATCATTAAAAGAAATAGGCTCGCCACCAGATATATTTATCAATGCTTCAGGAGACAGGTTTTCTAGTCTCGTTCTAACCAGATCTGCCTCAAACGACTTGTTAATATCGTCCTGAGACAATCTTACTTGAGCGATCGCCTGAGTTGGCTGTTTGAGGGCAATTTTTCCTTGAACTGCCGAACCAAAATCAATCGCCACCGCGTCTGTTTCAAAAGACATTTCTTCGGTGCGAAACTGTTTTTTGATCACTAATCCACGACCGTTCATCTTGAAGCTGTCAATTGTTCCCTGAAGTAGCTTACTCGAAGGGTTGCACTTTACGGATACTTCTACCGAATCACTACGGGTAAATAAGTGACGGATTGTGTTGCTTGCGACAGTATTGATGAGATTTTCGCCCCAATCTCCGCCTTTATTATTACCAAATCCAACAAATCCACCAAACATAGAGCTATAGGTTGAGTTACTCTTAACTTGTAACAAATTATTAAGAAGACAGCAATTAAGATTGTAGCTTATTAAGGCTGACAATCCAGTCTGTAATTAAATCGTTTACCTCTTCTGGAACTTCGTCATGAGGACAGTGTCCAGCTTGGAGATAATATTCGGTTAATTGAGGATAGTACTGACGAAACTGTACTCCCTTTTCTCTAGCCTTAATCCACGGATCTTTTTCTCCCCACAAAAGCAACAGAGGAGATTGCATACTGCTTAACAGTACATCTACTTTCTCTCCTTGAGGAGTTTTGAAGACGGCGTTAAATACATCTGCAGCCCCACGATCGCAAGACGGACGATAGATATCTTCTATCAATTGCTCTGTTACAGCATTGGGATCGAAATAAACGTTGTTTAAGGTCTTCCGAATTATAGAGCGACGGCGTACATATTGAAACAGTAGAAAACTTGCCCAGGGCTGTAGCAAAAACGATCTCATGATATTTCCCAAGGGATTACCGCGAGATTGGGACTGAGTATCTCCTTCGGGATTGGAAAAAGGACCTGCACTGTTGAGTAAAATTAAACCTGCTGTAGATTCGTGATATTTTGCTGCGACGCAAAGAGAAGCATAACCACCTAAAGAATTGCCAGCTAGCACCGTCGGCTGTCCAATTACTTCCGTAATAAAATCATTTAGCTGTTCTCGCCACAGGTAAGCACTGTATTCCTGTTTTGGTTTTGCCGATCGCCCAAAACCCAACAGATCGATCGCCCAAACCTGAAATTGCGACTGTAGTTGAATAATATTTTTACGCCAGTGATCTGTAGATGCACCAAAACCGTGTACTAAGAGTAACGGTGGTTTGTTGGGCTGCGGTTCTCCCGCACAGACATAGTAGATAGAATTTCCGCGCCACTGCCAATATGTACCAGGAAATTGGGTGATGGTGCTTAAAGTTGTGGACATTTCTAATGTTTAAAATATTTTAATCGTTAATTTATGTTAACTTCTTTACGATTTAGTTTGCTGTAGTTAAAGATATCTCATCATCTTGATGAGTAATTCTAATCGTCGTTTAATTAGAATCAATAAAATTGGGGTAGAAAGAAACTAATCAGTTCAGCTAGTATATGTGTGTAATGGCAACTTTTTTGGTTCAAACTGAAAGTAGAGCCAGAACCAATAGATTGCATTTTTCTCAGACGGTTAGATTTTCAAAATTTGAAATGGAGACTGAGAGAGTCAGGCGATGCCTACATGCGGAACAGGGCGCTTATGCGCCCGCCCCAGATCGTCGTAAGACGAATGGCGACTTTTTTAAAGTCGCGCACGACTGGCGGTTCTTTGAACCGCGTTCCTTTGTAGCTCGGTAAACTCAACGGGAATTCCCCCCGCAACGTTTCCTCGCGCTTTAGCTAGCTACGCGATCGCCAAGGATAAATATTCCCGAACTTCTACATCGGGGAGACAGAGATAAAAGCAAAAACAAGAGTAAAAGAAATTTTAAAGGAGAGTATAGTCATGTCTTTGGGAACTTCTGTAATAGATAAAAGTTCAACTTCAACAGTGCGTAAACATGCACCCCGCTATAAAGTATTGCTACACAATGACGATTTCAACTCCATGGAACATGTCGTCCAGGTTTTGATGCAGACTATTGGTGGCATGACTCAGCCTCAAGCTGTAAACATTATGATGGAAACTCATAATAGCGGAGTTGGTTTAGTAATTACCTGCGCGCTAGAACATGCTGAATTTTATTCAGAAACCATGCAAAATCATGGTTTGACCAGTACGATTGAAGCGGACGACTAATATTGCTTCGTTCGAGTGGCAAATAGCAGATAGCAAGTAACCTTTTTCTGAATCAAGCAGGTGGCAGAGGTGTTATGGTGAGGCTGATTAGCTATCTATAGTCAGTTGCCAAGAACTTCGCCAGCGAAAAAAATATCGAGATATCCAGCACCATTGAGATTAATCATTTTCATTGGTGCTTTGTCGCTTTTATGGTTGCCCTTTGCTTTACCGATTTACTGGCTGTTAAGGGAAGACAGTAACCTTGCCAGTATCCTAACAATGGTATTGCTATTTTTCGAACTGCTGTTTCTCTGGCGCTGGTGGGGCAAGTCAGTTCATGATGAAAGTAATATTTATCGACAGTTCGGTCTGACAAAAAGTAAGCGCAATGTTTGGGAATTTGCTAGAGGTTTAGCGATCGGCTTTTGGCTTTGTCTAGGACTATTTATCACGGAAGCTTTACTTGGCTGGATAAAAATAGTCGAACCTTCTTTTAGTATCGTCAGGATTGTGCTAGAGGGATTATTGAGTGCGACAGGAATTGCTTTAGCCGAAGAATTATTGTTTCGAGGTTGGTTACTAGATGAACTGCAGCGAGATTACGGGAGAAAAACTTGTATTTGGGTAACTGCGATGGCTTATGCCGTAGCGCATTTTCTTAAGCCACTGTCGGAGATTATCAGGACAGCCGTAACGTTTCCTGCTTTGTTATTATTGGGCATCGCTTTGGTATTAGCTAAATATCAGCATGGCGATCGCCTTGGTGTTTGTATTGGTATCCATGCGGGTTTAGTCTGGGCTTACTATATCGTCAATGTCGGGCAGTTGATTGAGTATACGAACAAAGTTCCTGTCTGGATTACAGGGATCGATGGTAATCCGATCGCAGGAGTGATGGGACTATTATTTTTGTCTGGTTTGATTTGGGGAATAGTGTCCGCAGATGGACACAGATGAAGTAATGCTATTTTCCCTCTTCGATTGCCTTTAATGCAGCCTTAATCAACGGGAAGTAAGGTGCTTGAGTAACATTAACCTCTTTTGCCTCATCTCTAGATTTACCTAATAAACCAGTGCGACTACCTTGGCTGACGGCTAAAACGTGACCGCGATGGTTTCTGATCCGAAGTTCTTTAGTAGTTTTGCTACATACATAAATTCTGCCACTATAGGTAAAAGTCGCTTTCTGCACGTTACTCTTGGGCAAGGTTTTAACAGGCTGTTGCGTCGGCGCTATGGAATTGCTCGGCTGTGTTTTCGGCAGTCTAACGCCGACCACTTCTAGTTCGATACTGGTATTACCATTCCAGTGATTTTCCTGAAGCTTATAGGCAATATCCAAACATTCTGGCAGAGGACAATATTCTCCCCAGCGCCAGGCGATCGCTTTTATTTGCGTAGAGGAATTTTCTTCTTTTAGGATAAGTCTTAGATGATCTTGATTTTTAGTCGCTCTTTGTTCGACTATTCTGACGTTTGGTGTCCAGAAGACAGGGGTCCTGTTACCAATTCCCCAAGGCTGTAGACTTTCAATCTGCTGATAGAGATTTTGGTTTATCGATTCCAAGCTAGTTTGAGCATCTATTTTGACTAAAGGTTTGAGATGCTCAACCTCCAAGCATTTGTGGGCAAATTCGCTCAGTTTGGTTTTTACCTCTGGTAGATTATCAGCTAGAAAGCTAAATCCTCCTGCTGCGCGGTGTCCACCATATTTACCCAGTAAGTCAAAATCACCGCAATAGTTGAGAGCATCAAATACATTAAATTCGTCAATACTTCTCGCCGATCCGCGAATCATTCTTGGTGCGGGTGGCTTATCTTCGTTTGCTTCTGCTGTTTCTTCAGCGTCTTCTTCTAATTCGTGGTCTTCATAAGTGCCGATAAATACGGGTACACCATAGCGTTCGACCAGACGCGAGGCGACGATGCCAATTACTCCATGATGCCAACCTGCTTCCACCACTACTAAGATGCGATCTCGTTTCCAGGGAATTGGCGTATTTTCTACCAGAGCGATCGCCTCCTTTTCAATTTGTTCGCATAGCTGACGGCGCTTTTGATTCGTTTGTTCGCACTGATCTGCTCTTAGTTGAGCCACTTCTGGATCGTCCGTAGTCAGCAGTTCGATTACCATCTGCGGATCGCCGATGCGCCCCACCGCATTGATCCTGGGACCAAGACGAAAGCCAATATCGTCGGGCTTTAGCTGTTTTTGCGTCTCATCAATTCCTGCCACCTGCATCAAGGCTTGAATACCTTCTAGTTGCGAATTAGGTAATGCTCGTAGACCCCGTTTAAGCCAACGACGATTTACTCCAGTTAAGGGCGCTAGATCGGCAATTGTCCCCAAGGTAAACAACTCCATAATTGGATTAGTTAAACCTTTAAGTTTGCCCAAACTTTGAGCCGTGGCGATCGCTAATATATAGGCTACTCCCACCCCTGCTAATCCTTTGTAGGGAGAATTATCTTTGAGTAGCTTGGGGTTAAGAATGGCATCGGCAGGAGGCAGCTTTTCTGGTAGGTCATGGTGATCGGTAATAATTACGCTCAAGCCCAGTTCTATTGCCCTTTCAACGGGTTCATAAGCAGAAATCCCATTATCCACCGTCAGGATCAAACCCACGCCATTTTCGGCAAATTCCTCAACAATGCGGTTATTGATGCCATAACCGTCTTTCATCCGACTAGGGATAGCGTAATCAACATTTGCTCCCAAGTGTTTTAAAGCTCTGAGCAATAGTGCGGTACTGGTCATACCATCGGCATCATAGTCTCCACAGATCGCAATTGGTTCGTCATCGGCGATCGCATTTTGAATCAGTTCGACACTAGCTGTTAAGTCCGCGAACTCTTCTAAAGGAGAGGGGAGATCTAGAGATTCTGGCTCGATGTAGGTATGAGCTTCATCAGCAGTAGCAATATCGCGATTAATAATGACCTGAGCAACTAAAGGTAACAAACCAGTTGCCATGCTTAATGTTTGAGCCTGTTCGGGCTGTAAGGTCGCAATTTGCCATCTTTGAACTGGTAGGCGTTTACGAATAGGGGGACGTTCCAGATCGGTTTGGCGATCGCTCATTAGTTAGAATTGCAAATCTAGATGGGCGATCGATAGTATAGCAATAAGCGATGAGTTAGAAGATCCTTGTTGATTTCTGAAAGAAATATCTGCCAATTATTAATAAAAACAAATTTAGCATTCAGATAAAACTCAGTTTTATTGAGTTAGATAGTAAGTGTCAAGGAAATAGAAAATACTACTTACAAAAACAATGAAACTTAAATATATTGCTACTCTTGCTGCTGCTTCTGTTTTGACTATTGGCGGTACTGCTCTTTTCTCTAATAGTGCAATTGCCTCTTCTTTTAACAGTGCAGATTCGTCAGTTATTGTCGCGGAGAATCCCTGTGCGGCCAAACCTAATCCCTGCGCGTCAGCTAATCCCTGTGCGGCCAAACCCAATCCTTGCGCGTCAGCTAATCCCTGTGCGGCCAAACCCAATCCTTGCGCGTCAGCTAATCCCTGTGCAGCAGCTAGCTCAAATAAATTCGTGGCTGTCGGTTCGGACATCCAGACGCAAGGAACTTTTAAAGTAGTTGAAGAAGATGGAAAACAATATATTGAATTTAGCGATGACTTTGAGGTTTCAGAAGGACCAGATCTAGACGTTATTCTCCACAAAGATCCAGTTGTTGAAGCCAGCATTGCCGAAGAAGATTATATTGTTCTCGCACCGATTGAAAGTTTGACAGGCGCTCAAAGATATGAAGTTCCAGAGGATGTAGATTTAAATGATTATGCCTCTGTAGCTGTTTGGTGTAAAGAATTTAACGTCACCTTCAATTATGCAAGTTATGCACAATAATCGTATTTTAATCCTTGCCGAAGCGCGATCGCTCACTTGTCGCATTATTCGCTGACTTGATGAGCGATCGCTAAACTCGATTAGAGCTTTTCCCCGTTCCGTTTCTATTTATGATTTGAAGACTAATTAATTATTCTCTTCTAACTCAAAACCAGCTTCGATCAGTTTTCTGAGATGCTTTTTCCAGTCTCGCCCAAGCTGTACCGTAACGTCGGAGTACAGCACTCCCGTACTTTCTACGACCACCTCACCCACTCCTAAAATAGATTGCACTTCTCCTGCTGCCTCATCATCTCCTGATTGGGCAATGACTCTGGTGGTAGGTAGTGGATCTTGCCAGTTTCTGCTGGCATATACCTGTCGATAACCTGCTTCTCTCAGCATATCTAAGGCAGACTGCAAGGCTTTTTGGCTTTTCGTACTGTCTTGAACCGAAATTTTAATTCGAGGATTGCTAATGTCAGATACTCGATCTAAAGTTGCATAGCGATTACTGGCAAGTTCGTATTCTGACTCATCTCTAGGTAGCTCGAAATGTTGAGCCATCAGTCTATTAATTTTGCGATCGTTAGGCAGCCAGTAGCTTACGCGCTCATCACCGCTATTAAAGTCTCCTGGTAACATCATCATCTTAATGCCAGAGCGATCGGTCTTAGAGGCAAAATTCGATAGAGCCATTAATTCTCTAACGGTTAAATTGGTATCTAAATTAGACTGAATTACCGATAATAGCTTGGGAACTTTAGTCACCGTGGCGGGTTTGAGAGTTTGTTCTACTGCCGACCGCATTAACATTTGCTGGCGCTGTACGCGGGAAATATCGCCCAAGCCATCGTAGCGATAGCGCAAAAACTGCATCGCTTTGTCACCATCAAGATGCTGAACACCTTTTTTAAGATCGATATAAAGGTGCTGGCTAAAGTCGTTATATTTCATGTCTTTAGGCACGTTTACCGTCACGCCACCTAAAGCATCAATCAGCTTTTCTACCCCCTGTACATTGACTCGAACATAGCGATCGATCTTAATCCCGCCCAGTAATTCGCTAGCAACATTGGCTGTTAAAGCAGGACCACCGTATTTATTGGCATGGTTAATTTTTCTAACTCCATGTCCTTCAATATAAACACGAGTGTCTCTAGGAATTGAAAGTACAGAGACTTTTTCTTTATCTGGATCCAACCTCAGTAGCAACATACTGTCACTCAAGCCATCGAAAGAATTGACTAAATACTGATAGTCAAGATCCTGTTTTTCGTAATCAATTCCTTCCTTGTCAAGATCGGAATTGATTACTTTAATTCCCATAACCAAGATATTTACGGGGCGTTTGAGTTCGGGTAGATTGAGGTTTTTGGCAGTTACCATTTCTGCTTTGCTAAAAACCTTCTGCTCCTCGCTACTAAGCTCTACCTGTTTCAAGGGAGGAACATCCGATACAGTAACGGCAAGAAAAGCTCCTACAACTGCCGATACTAAAGAAACGCTGGCTAAACCCAGTCCAACTAAAATAGCTCTTCCTTTATTCAATTTCTTCTGCTGTTTTTTATGAGGGTAGTTAAGGGAATTAAATTGAGCAGTTGATTTTCTTCCTGAAGGAGTAGATTGATAAGCTTTTCTCACTGACACTGGATACCCTCACCTAAATAAAAATAAATAACGTTTTTTAAAGAAAAATTAAGAATAAGTATAAACACAAATATAATTCAATTAATATTAACAGCTATTTACTAGAAATAATACTTAGGCGAGAAACTATCGGGCAGCAATTTGAGCGCCAGAATTCAAATGATGAACATGCTTTGCCGGCTAGATAAGGGCTGTCGGCTCTTTGATTTTAGCTATTTTACTAGCCTAACGATAGAAGAAAAAACGAACAAGATAGAAAAACCCCTCTCTTTATAGACTAATTTGAGCTTAATTAGTTCATTTAATCGGTGGATAATAATCTTTTTTTACCAAGACGAGACATTAAAAAAGTACAGGCAACAAAATAGCCTGTAGTTGCAATTGCATTAGCATAAAGGAAGCGAAAAGAGATGATTTCTGTCTCAGTCGCCGAACCGTAAGAAAACAGAACGTAGGAGCAGAGCCAAGCTAAGGTTAGATTGACAGATAATCGACTGGCTTTTAACTGCTGCTGTAGTCTGGAATGGTCTTCTAAAGGATTATTTTGGCGATCGCAGACGTTGCTATCTTTATGGCGATACAGAGTCCAAGCAGCAGGAATGACACCGACTAAGGGTAGAAAATAGAGCCAAAGTTGGAGATGCTTTTCTGTTTGCTTTTGAGTAGAGGATTGACCGCTCATAATGCTATCAGCTTACGAATTAAATAATGACATCAATTGAAGATCGAGTCAGCGCAATTGTTTTGGCTGGAGGCGAAAGTAGTCGTATGGGTCAGGACAAAGCTCTATTAGATCTGGGTACTGGTACGCTACTGTCTCATGTATGTGAAATAGCTAGTAAATATACGGTTCAAACTTACGTAGTTTCACCCTGGATTGAAAAATATCAGCAGTTATTAACGGCTGATTATCAGCTAGTTAAAGAGCAGTTGGTTTTAAACGCTAGTTCTAATACTCCCCTAATTGGTTTTGCTCAGGCAATGGAGTTAGTTGAAACTGAGTGGATATTACTACTTGCTTGTGATTTGCCTCACTTATCTTCGTCTCAAGTAAAACAGTGGTTATCGGCTTTGACAACAGTATTACCCACAGAAATTGCTTTTTTGCCCCGAAGCCCTAAAGGATGGGAGCCTCTGTGCGGTTTTTATCGACGAGGCTGTCTATTTTCTTTGAAACAATACATTCAAGGGGGAGGCAAATCTTTTCAGGCTTGGTTAGCACAACATTCCGTTCGAGAATTAGAACTTAGCGATCGCAGTTGTTTGTTTAACTGTAATACTCCTAAAGACTGGAAGCTTATAAGGGATGAGGGATGAGATAGAAGGAAATAGCTAAAACTAGATCGAGTAGGTTTTTGGCGAGGAAATATATAAAATAATTGAAATTAAATAATTATCCAAAGCTTAGAATTTATCAATCAATATGGCAAAACCGACTCAGGCTCACTTAGAGCGCATCATTAGTAAAAACGACCCGATCGAAGAAAGACAAAAAACCCTAAGTCAGATGCAATACTACATGGGGGCAAAGCTGGTTGAGGTGAGAGTAAATCCTCAGAAGGTAACTTACCGTTGGTCGATTGAAAATCAGGAAAACAGGCAAATTTGCAAGCTGAGTGCTTTCTGGGGAGAATCCCAGCGCCAATTGCTGTCGGGAGAATCACCCCTGTCAGGCAAAGAGTTGACTAGCTGTGCGGGGGCTAATGCTTCAGGCGGATTAGATAAGGCTACTCAGCTGTGTGGCTTTGGCTCAGATACGGCAGCTTTTCAGACTAAGTTAAAAGAGGCTGCCGAGGAATTAGAGATTCCTCTAGAGTCATTTAAACAGCTATTAGCGTGATTTAGCGTTTGACCGACATAGTTTTTTCACTCAAGCTGGGAAGCTGAGATTGAAATTCTTCGCGATCGCTATTATGGTTATTTTCTAATCTTACTGGGGTTAGATTGACAGCACAGGCTTTTAATTCTGGTTCGAGAGAGATCGGACAGCTTTCGGGATGAGTCAAAAGATTGGCTTCACCGTCGTCTGTCCACAATGCTCCCCAGTGCATTGGCACAAAAACCGTCCCAGGTACAATTGCTTCGGTAATACGGGCGGGAAAGGTACTCAATCCACGACGCGATCGCACTTCTACCCTAGCCCCCTCTTCTATTCCTAGCTTATGTGCATCTCTAGGGTGAATTTCCATAAATGGTCGTGGCTGTTTCTTCATGATTTTATCAATCCGACCAGTACGAGTCATGGTATGCCAGTGTTCGTAGAGGCGACCCGTAGTTAGTACAAAGGGATAGCTGGGGTCAATCGGTTCGGCAAGCCCCTTGGCATGGAAGGCTGAAAATTTGGCTCGACCATCAGCAGTGTTGAATCTGCCATCGGTATAAAGCCTTTTTGGTTCGGGAGTCTCGTCTTTGTTCCGAAATAAATTGGAGAATAAGCCTTTTGCTTCTTCTGACTCTGAGTTAATATTTCTTTCGGTACTACAGCTTAAAGCAATACCGTTAACATCTTCTACTTCTTCTAGCGGACAGGGCCATTGAATCGAACCCTGTTGACGCAACCTGCCATGACTCAAACCGCTCATATCGCAGGGACGGTCTTTGGTTAACTGCACAAATTCCTGATAGACCTCGGCAGAATTGGCAAAGTCAAATTCTTTCGTAAATCCCAAACGACGACCGACCTCAGCAAAGATTTCCCAGTCTGGTTTCGCTACCCCTGGAGCGGGGCGAAACTGAGGACAAAGGGTAACAACTCGCTCAGAATTGGTCATTGTGCCTGTTTTTTCTCCCCATTGGGCTGCGGGCAAAACTACATGAGCAAAACTAGCGGTTTCCATCGGATAGTAGGCATCCTGAACTATTGTAAAAGGCGATCGCAATAATGCTTTTTTAGTTCTGACTAAATCGGGCATACTCACCGCAGGGTTGGTAGCTGCCACCCAAAGCACTCCCACATCTCCCGTTTCTAAACCAGTAATCATACTCCAGGCATCTCGACCAGGGACGGGATTAATGCTGCCTGGGGATAAATCCCAAACCTGTTCTAACTCTCTTCGATGATCGGCGTTCTTAACCACGCGATACCCTGGCAAAATATGACACAGACCGCCTGCTTCCCTGCCACCCATGGCGTTAGGCTGACCCGTCAGAGAGAATGGACCCGCTCCAGGTCTGCCGATGTTGCCCGTCATTAGGTGTAGGTTGATGATAGTGCGGACTTTTGCCGTTCCTTCGGAGGATTGATTGACACCCATCGACCACAAAGAAAGCACATTTTCTGACTCTGCCCAATAGCGAGCAGCTTCTTCTAAATGATCGATCCGAATCCCACAGCGACGCGCCACCAGTTCGGGGGGATAGTCCTGAATTATCCGAGCAAAATCACCAAAGCCTTGAGTACACTCGTCAATAAACAGCGTGTCTAGCTCTCCCCAGCGCAGCAGCAGATGGGCAATGCCGTTGAGCAGTTCCATATCTGTCCCTGGCTTAATTGCCAGATGTAGATCGGCATCTTTGGCTGTTTTTGTCTGACGGGGATCGACCACGATCATTTTCACCTTGCGGTTTTTCTTATGGTGCATCCGCAGACGGTTGTAAACGATGGGATGACATTCCGCAGTATTAGTGCCGATCAAAAAGGCACAGTCTGTTAGCTCCAAATCGTCGTAACAAGAAGGTGGTCCATCCGAGCCAAAGCTTTGAATATAGCCCGATACTGCCGAAGACATGCAAAGGCGGGAGTTAGCGTCAAAGTTATTTGTTCCCAAGCAGCCTTTAAGTAATTTCTGGGCAATATAATAGTCTTCTGTCTGAAACTGCCCCGAGCCATACATACAGATCCCATCTGCCCCCTGAGTTTGGATCGTCTGCTGCATTTGCTGAGTAATTTTGTCTAGAGCCTCGTCCCAGCTAACTCGCTGAAACTCTCGATCGAGGGAATCCCGCATCATTGGATACTTGAGACGATTTTTATCCAATGATTCGGCAACTGTCCCACCTTTCACACACACTTTTCCCTTGCTCGAAGGATGAGCGCGATCGCCTCGAACTTGCCAGAGAGGATTACCATCGCTATCTCTATTAGTTGCTTTACCAGACTGCGCTGGGGGTGATACTTCTAAACCACAGCCAACACCACAATAAGGGCATAGAGTTTTTATTGGTTCGCTCATCCTTCTCTTTATCTCCCAGTTCAATAATTATTACGTAGTTAGATCTAATAATTTCTGTCTAAATTTCTGATTTCGATCGCCTTTTGGAATATGAGATTAATTATTATCAATCATAATATTCGATTAACCTGACAATTACTGTGTCTTAACAAGCAAAAAGTGCTGAGAAAACCTGAAAACGTTCTCAGCACTAAAATAATTACCAGATAACAGTAAGCTAGATTCTCTCTGGCTCTAGGTTCACGTCAGAACTAACGGTATCCTCTGTATCACCTTGATGATGATCGGCAAAGGAATCTTTAGGTTCTTTAAGGAAAAAGGCGCATAAGAAAGCAACTATCAGTCCTGCAATTCCCAGAACTTGAAAGAAACCTGAGTTTACGGCTGACATTACTGCCTCTCCACCATTTGCAGCTTCAGATCCTTCTGTCAATAGTAAGCGAGTTGTCAAATATGCTACGGCACCAACGTTCCCGTAAGCCCCGACGTTACCTGCAATCTGACCCGTGACACGAGATTTGACAAGCGGCACGATCGCAAAGGTAGAACCTTCAGAAGCCTGAACAAAGAAAGAACATGCCATTGTGAGCAGTACTGCTAGAGGTAAAGGCCAGCTACTGCCTACCTGACTCATCAACAGATAACCAATTCCCATTCCTCCCGTGAGGATAGCCATTGTCCATTTGCGACTGCCCAAAGTATCGGAGATAATTCCCCCACCAGGACGAGATACTAAGTTCATAAAGGCATAGCTAGAGGCGATAATACCTGCAGTTGCTTTGTCTAAACCAAAAGTTCCTTCAAAGAAAGCGGGCAACATGGTTACAACGGCTAACTCCGAACCAAAGTTAACAATATAGGTTAATTCCAACAGAGCAACCTGCTTAAAGTCATAACGATCTTCGGGAGGATAACGCTTTGTACCCGCTACAAGTTCCTTGTTTACAACCCAGCAGTTATAAGATTGGAAAGCATATAGACCAGCTAAAACCAACCAGGCGATATACATTCCACCAGTGCTAAGAAAGTTGACTTTAGTCAAACGCCAAGCTAATACTCCCAAAATTAAAGTTAGGGGTAAGTTCATTAACAGCAAGAACCAAAAATCTTTAACGCTGGTAACTTCTAAACCTCTAGCACTGCGGGGACGACGATAGACTCGACCAGGAGGCGTATCGCTAACGCTAAAGAAGTAAATCACACCGTAGAGTGCAGCGATAATACCGCTACCTGCGATCGCAGCTCGCCAGTTTAAGACATCGGCATTGACTGCGGGGAAAAACAGAATTTTGAAACTTTCTGGCGCATCAAACTGAAATGCTCCTGGTAAAACTGAAAGAGCGATCGCAAAAATAACCATGGTGAAGGCGGAAAAAGCCGAACCAAAGTTACCCCAACCACCATAAATCCCTTCTGCCGTACCGACATCCTTGGGAGGAAACCATTCAGCTACCATGCGAATACCGATTACAAACCCCGCACCGACAATACCCATTAACAAACGACCAATTACAAGCTGATTGAAGCTTTGCGCCGTGGCAAAAATCAAACAGGGAATGGCTGAATAGATAAGTAGTAAAGAATAGGTGACGCGAGGACCAAACTTATCGAGCAACATCCCAATAATAATTCGCGCGGGAACGGTTAAGGCAACGTTACATAAGCCAATTGTTCCTAACTGTGGTTTAGTCAGTCCAAAATCTTGACCGATAGTAGTAGCAAAAGGTGGAAAGTTGAACCAAACTACAAATGATAAGAAAAAGGCAAACCAGGTCATGTGCAGAATCTTATATCTACCCTGGGTTGCTTTTGTAATGAATTCCGTTAAAAACACTTTTTTGGATCTTCCTTAATGAATCTAAAACTACAATATTGTCAATCGAGAAACTTAATATCGAAGCGAGGCATCGCTAATAATGTCTATATATTTTGCTTTTAAATTTACCTATCGTATATGTGATAGCTGCCCCTAATACTTCTTACGTTTCTGTCTGCATCTATCAAACTAAACAGATTGAGATCTAGTTCTTAAGATGTATTTATCTTGAGGTAATAATTACACTTTGAAAAACCTTTTATCGTATATATTGCTACTGAAATTTGTAGTTTGAGCAAAGAACATGTCTTTTATGCATAATGCCAATACTTTTATTGCATACGCACTGTTTTTTCTATTTTGAACTAAGCGATCGGCTTAATTGACTGATGACATGAATAGCTTTTAGATAATTTAGATTGATTTGGATTGCGTTACTAGAAAGGCGATCTCCTGGATGAAGATCGCCTTGAATAATTATTAATTTGGTCTGAGTCAAAACTAAAACTGAATTAAGCTCTTTGTTCTCTCAGCTTTTGTGCTACGTATAGCTCGTCCATATCCCGCGATCGCTGTGTTTTGAGCATCGATAATTCTGTCGTTAGGAGAAAACTAACAAAGCTAGAAATGGCAATTACAGGTAGCATCGCCGTCCCTGAAAGCACGCTGAGAATGATACTGGTACTAATTGGAGTCTTCGTAACAGCGACGTTAACAGCAGCCATCAGGCAAACCATAGCTACGGTAGGGTGAATTACTGGTACCGCTACAGATATTGCCAAACCGACGTTAGCGCCGATAAAAAACAAGGGAAAAATAAACCCGCCCAAAAATCCTGAATGGAGGGTAAAGCTAATCGCCAACATCTTGGCTATGGCGATCGCTACTAACATCGCTACGGTTAGTGTCGCCCCCGAATGAATTACGGTTTCGATTTGTTCTTCACTAAAAAAGAGTGTCTGAGGAAAGAAATAAGCAATAATGCCGATTGAAAGACCTCCACAGGTAGCTAAGGCGATGCGATACGATTCTAAAGATTCGGTCAGCTTACCGACCAAACGGAAAATTACGACAAATATAGTCGCAACCAAAGCACCAACACCACCTAAGACAATTCCCTGTAACAACTCAGCCGAGGTAAGTCTGGGAACAATATCGAAGTGATACATCCCACCAATACTTATGCCTGTGTTGAGTCGAAAAATTGCAAAAGAAAAAATTGCAGAAATGATTGCTGGGGCGATCGCTTCATAATATTCCAATCCCTTGCGATGGGGAATCTCTAGAGCAAATAAAGCAGCACCAATGGGCGCACCAAAGAAAGCCCCCAAAGCAGCACTCATTCCGCAAAAGGTCAAAATTCTGACCGAATCGCTAGTAATATTTAGCCTGTCGCCCAACCAACTGCCAAAGCTACCGTTAACTTGAACCAAAGGCGCTTCTGGCCCCGCACTGCCCCCTGCGGTAATGGCAATTAGGGAGGCAATAATCATCGCGGGAGTTTTCTTAATATCAATTTTTCCTGGACTGTGAATGCGATCGACTACCTGAGCCATTTCGCCAGGTAAGCCCATAAAGTACAGCACCAAGCCAACGCAAAATCCCCCGATAGTAGTAGCAAACAGCACGTAGTATTCGGTAGGTAGCCAGCTAGGAAAATAGGGCGTAATCAATGCTGGTAGGATCTGCCAGACACCATGCATCATTGCTTCTAAGACGAAATAATAAATTGTCGCTACTAGTCCACCGACAATGCCAATTACTACCGAGCAAAGTATTAGTTGATGGTAAGTCAGCGATCGCTTATCACTGTTGTAGCTGTCCATCGTCTTCAGAACGGAAATAAAACTCGGATCGATTTGAGTAGTCAAATATTTGCTCCCTAAATTGATTCTTGTCAAAGCTTGGGCGGTTAACTCTCGATTACTCAGCTAACAGCTTTTATCTTTAACTTTTTACTTGCTAATCAATTTAGTGATTTGATTTGGGAAATTTGGTCTATTTAGCTACTCTTCAAATTAAGTTATGCAATTTATCAAATATTTAAACTCTATCTCTGCATTCGAGCGATTAACGCCGAGCTTTACAATTGACGCTTGTATTTATTGTCAATTATCAAAAGCTATGTTTTCTCAAAGCCAATTCACATAAAAAAAGCAAAGTAGACGAACATCTACTTTGCTAAAAATTAATTTTCAGTCAACTATTTAACGACCCATGCCGATGTATTTAATCCCCGCAGCCTGTACTGCTTCGCGATCTAAGAAATTACGTCCATCAATAATCAAGGGATTCGCCATCAACTTAGCCATTTTGGTCAGGTCTAGCTTGAGAAACTCTTTCCAGTCAGTTACCAGAACCAAAGCATCGCAGCTATCTGCTAGCATTTCGGCATTAGATTCAATAATTACATTTGATAGACCATGACTCAAACCAGATTGAGAGACAATCGGATCGTAAGCCTTAACTCTTGCACCCAAACGATTTAACTGTTCGATCAGATCTAAAGCTGGAGCATCACGCATATCATCGGTATCTGGCTTGAAAGTCAAACCGAGTAAGCCGACAGTTTTACCCTTAAGAATTTTTAGCTCATTTTGCAGTTTTTCTAGAGCTAATAAACGCTGACGTTGGTTGACGTTGATTGCTGCTTTTAAGAGTTCGGACTCATAGTTATAGTCATCGGCTGTGTGGACTAAAGCCGAAACATCTTTGGGGAAACAAGAACCACCCCAGCCAATTCCCGCACTCAAGAACTTACCGCCAATGCGGGAATCTAAACCAATACCCTTGGCAACCTGAGTCACGTCTGCACCAACGCGATCGCAAATATTAGCTACTTCGTTGATAAAGCTAATCTTGGTGGCCAAAAATGAGTTAGCAGCATATTTAATCATTTCTGCCGAACTGAGATCCGTTAGTACTACTGGTACTTTGGGCAAAGATTTGTCTTCGGCAAACTCTCTGGTAACCAAAGGCTTATAGAGATCCTGCATCATCGAAAGAGCATGACTGCTGTTGCCACCTAAAACAATGCGATCGGGGTTGAATGTATCATATACTGCCGAACCTTCTCGCAGGAACTCAGGATTACTAATTACGTCAAAACTAGGTTCTACAGTGCTGCCAGACTCTTTGTTACCGTCTAGCACGATCATTCTTACCCAGTCACCAGAGCCAATCGGTACGGTGGATTTGTTGACAATTACTTTGTAGTCACTTTTTAGGTGAGTTCCAATTCCGCGAGCTACAGCTTCTACATAACGGGTATCACTTTCTCCTGTAGGTAAAGGAGGAGTTCCGACCGCAATGTATAAAATTTCTCCGTGAGATACACCCTTAGATAAATCTGTAGTGAAAGTCAATTTGCCAGATTCAGCCGAAGACTTCATCAGTTCAGACAGCCCAGGTTCATAAATGGGTGATTGTCCAGACTGCATTAGTTTGACTTTCTCTTCGTTATTATCGACACAGATTACATCGTGTCCGATATGAGATAAACAAACACCTGTAACCAAACCGACATATCCAGTACCAATAACGCAAACACGCATATAACTACCTAACCTCTTGTATTTTTTGTTGCTTTTTGTTTAATTTGCTGTTCTCGATCGAGAAACAATTGATTTTCTTGATTTTCTTGAATCTAAGATTTTGCTGCTTCTAGTCGAGAGCGAAAATCATCAATAGTCATTTTCAGACCCTGATCTAGATCGATCGTGGGTTCCCAACCTAAAAGATTTTTGGCTTTAGTAATGTCGGGCTGTCTTTGTCTTGGATCGTCTTGAGGTAGCGGTTTAAAAGCTAATTCCGCGTCAGGATTAATCATTTTCTGAATAGTTTCGGCAAGCTGCAAGATCGTATACTCTCCTGGGTTACCGATGTTGATAGGTCCAATATGTTCGCCATTCATCAGGCGCATCATACCTTCTACTAAGTCAGATACATAGCAAAAACTACGAGTCTGAGAACCGTCTCCATAAACTGTCAATGGCGTGCCTTGAAGAGCCTGAACGATAAAGTTGCTCACTACACGACCATCATGTTCAAACATTCTTGGTCCATAAGTATTAAAAATACGCATGATCCGAATATCAACGTTGTTTTGTCGATGATAGTCGAAAGCTAGAGTTTCGGCGACTCTTTTTCCTTCGTCATAGCAGCTACGAATACCAATGCAGTTGACATTACCGCGATATTCTTCGGGTTGTGGATGCACGTCGGGATCGCCATACACTTCCGAAGTGGAGGCAAGTAAAAATCTTGCCTTGACTCTTTTTGCCAGACCCAGCATATTCAATGTACCCATCACGTTGGTTTTGATGGTTTTAACTGGGTTGTACTGATAGTGAATGGGGGATGCTGGACAAGCCAGATGATAAATCTGATCGACTTCTAGGCGGATTGGTTCGGTGATGTCGTGACGAATTAATTCAAAATATGGGTTGTCAATCCAGTGTCTGATGTTGCGTTTGTGACCAGTAAAAAAGTTGTCTAAACAGATTACATCGTGACCTTGTTTCATCAAGCGATCGATTAGATGGGAACCGATGAAACCAGCACCGCCAGTTACTAATATTCTCATTTTTAGATTTAACTTTAATTATTTCAAGAACAATCTTAAACTAACCTTGCAATATTTGCGATCTTTAGGTATCTAACAACACTCATCTGGCAAAAATTTTATTCGGACTTAAGCATTTTTTATGATTTCTTTATAAATACTTATATTCGGTGCTTCTTTGCTGACTGGCACGATTTAAATCGGCGATCGCCTGACGTAATGTAGATACGGTCATGTTTGTCCCACCCTGCGCGCCTGCCATTGAGGTAATATGTTCTTCCATTAAAGTCCCTCCCAGATCGTTACAGCCACACTGCAAGGCTTTTTTTGCGCCCTCCAAACCAATTTTGACCCAGCTTGGCTGATGGTTGACAATCCAGTTGCCTAAAAATATACGCGCTACCGCAGTTAAATGTAATACTTCGCTAACTTCAGGCTGATCTCGACCAACCCTTTTACGAATGGGTGCGGGGGCTTCCTGTCCGACAAAAGGGAGGATAATGAACTCGGTAATTTTGGCGGGATAATTATTAGCGATCGCGGTTTGCTGGAGCGATCGCAACTGTGCCATATGTTCGATCTGCTGCTGTGGTGTTTCAATATGTCCAGAGAGCATGGTGCTAGTAGTAGTGATGCCCAAACTATGCGCCAAACCAACTATTTCGATCCAGGTGGCACTATCAATCTTTTCAGGACAAATAACCTTTCTAACGCGATCGTCAAGCACTTCTGCTGCTGTACCAGGCATTGAACCCAACCCCGCTTCTTTTAGGGCTAATAGTACTTCTTTATAGCTAATGTCGTCTTCTCTGGCGATAAACTGAATTTCTTGGGGCGAAAAAGCATGGAGATGAAGCTGGGGAAAATGAGATTTGAGTTCTGTAACCAAATTTAGATAAAAAGGTAATGACGCTCCATTAAGCTTTGCTTGAGGATTTAGACCACCCTGCATACAGATTTCTGTTGCGCCAATATCTACCGCTAGCTGCGCTTTAGCAATGATTTGCGAGTTATCCAGCCAAAAAGCACCCTCTTCTCCTGCATCGCGACGGAAGGCACAAAAGCTACAGTGCTGCTCGCAGATGTTAGTGAAGTTTATATTACGATTGATCACATAGGTAATATTGTTTCCTACCTGTCGTTGGCGCAGAAGATCTGCGGTTTGGGCGATCGAGGCGCGAATTTCGGGTTCGGTTTGCTCGACCAACTGAATTCCTTGAGAGACGGAAATATCTTCTCCCGCGATCGCGCGATCGAGAATATCTTTAACCTGAATGGTTGAAACTTTATTGACCACTGTATATAGAAGTTATTAATTAAGATCTAAAAATATTTTGCTATTGCTTAGATCTTAGCGGGTTGCGCGACACCAAACCAGTAAGGCAATACTTCTATCTACTGGAAATTAAAACCAAAACTTCCTGCCAAAACTCAATCGTTAACATCACATATAACCCTGACACAACAATTCCATCTTTAATTCCTGCACCACCAATACTCAAACTACTAACTGCTTGTTCTGGTTTAACGTCTTTTAAATGTAGTAAATCTGCGCCAATTAGAGTACCAAGAGTAATTCCCCCATAGGCGATCGCAGCAGTATTAGAGCGATCGCTTACACAAATAGCTAAAACAGAAATTGCCAAAACAATTGTCCACATTTGACGATATTTTAAATGAATCGCATTTCCAGGAATAACTTCGACCCAAAAATAACAAAAAATAGTGGTAACAGCAGTTATCAAGAGAATAGGACTGATGGCAACCCTAGTAAACTGAAAGCTGGCAACGGCAACGGGTAATATACCCCCTAGAAGATTAATACTTTGATATTTTGGGTCATATTTAGATATGGATTTAGAGTTATGTTTGGGTATGTATCGCTTTGTCTGTCGGCGATTTCTCAGCCACCACCATAGCCAGGGTTGATATATAAGACGACCTTTTTGTGAAAAAACAACATAAAGTGGCAGATTGAGACTTTTTAAACCATAAATTCTAGACCCATAGTAAAAATTCGCAGGGCAAATCAAAATAATTATTACTGATAACCATTTAGGAATACCTAGAGTGCTGTTTGTTAACTGAATTAGAAATGGCAAGTATACAAATGCAAAAGTTCCTGTAAGTATCAAGAAAAGAACTGCCAGCAGCGCAATATCCCACGACAGAACCGATCTACGCAAAGCTAGCTTAAAAAAAAGCAACACAACAGCAATAAAATTAATTACCCTTGAAACTAGTAAGATAATCGCCAAACGTATCACTGGGGGAATATTCAAATTGACTGTCACCAATTGAATTATAAATGGCAACCCAATTCCAAAAACTGCGATCTCTAATGCTAATAAACTAAATAAGCGCCCTGGTTTTCCCCAAAACCGATCGCGAGAAAAGCTTCTTTTGCTGTTTATAGAAAATAGCGATCGCCCGTCTTCTGGAAATTCAACTGTTGTTTCTACTTTCTGCTCTGAATTTGAATCACGAGCTATTTCAGAGCGATCGCTTTTAGATCGTTTTGTCATCACCTAATATCCAGCCATGCTAAATCATTAGTACTTAAGTACGTCGATCGCAATGCAAATATGCTATTCGCAAGACAGAAGCACTAACACCAGCGATCTATTCAGGAGTTGATTTGTCGCCAGCCGAAATAATTCCTTTGCTGTTTGTGGTTAAAGTTGCGATCGCTAAGACTAACTAAATTCTCTAGCTACTGGAAATTAAAGAAACTACCTGTTTCCAAAGCTCGATGGTTAATATTGCATACAGACCAGATAAAGCGATTCCATCTTTCGAGCCTGCGCCACCAATACTCATGCTATAGTCCGTATGTTCTAGTCGAAGATCTTTCAAATGCAGCAGATCTGCGCCAATCAGAGAGCCAAGGGTAATTCCTGCATAGGCGATCGCCATTCTGCTATCGGGTTCGGCGATCGAGATAGTCAAGATTGAAATAATTAAGGCAATTATCCAAACCTGATATTTTCTCGGATAAATACCATCATCTTTAACTTCGACCATGAAATAACAACAAGCAGTGGTGACAGCCGTTACTAAAAAAATCGGACTCAAAGCAATTCTCGTAAACTGCCAGCAAGCGATCGCGATCGGGACTAAACCGCCAATAATATTAATGCCTAAGTATTTGGGTTTGCCACCCTGTATCTGTTCGGGAGCAGATATTTTTAATCAACGATTTTTTAACCACCACCATAGCCACGGTTGATATACAAGTCGATCTTCATGTTTGAAAACTACGTAGAGTGGTATGTAGAGTACTTCTAAAATGCAGACAATTGTGTAAAAAGGTAGACACAGTGCATTTAAAATATAGTTTTTGATTCTAAATCGATCTAGAAAAACTATGCTGATAAAGCAAAGCAAAACCATTATTGCCGATAACCAGCAAGAGATGCGGAGAGAGTCAATTAGTAGTTGAATCAGAAGTGGCAGGGATATGAACGAATATACTATGAGAGCGATCGCAACACAGACTCTCAAGGGATAAAAAGTCCAGAATAACCAGGGTTTTTTCGCTACCAGATTATCGTCAAAGAACTTTAGCTCGATAAACCTCATCCCCTCTGAAACGAGCAGGATCATCGCTAAACAGATTATGCGCGGGATATCTAAACTGGCTATTGCCAAACGATTTATGAATGGTAGGGTAATTACTGCGATCGCTATTGCCAATCTCAACCAACTATACAAACGCCAAGGTTGACGCATAAAACCCTGGCGAAACGAGACTATGCTCTGCTCAAAAAGCTGCTCTTGTCTATTTCGTTCTAATTCAACCGTTGTTTCTATTCTATGTCCTAGATCTGAGCCACGATCTATCTTCGAGCGGTCTACCTGAGATCGTTTTCCTGCCATAACCTAATATTCAGCCATGCTAAATCATTAGTATTCAGGTACGCCTATCGCAACGCAAAAATGCTATTTCCAATTTTGCTCGGCTCTTTGCAGAACATAAGCACTAACGTTAGCAATCTCTTCGGGGGTCAATTTATCGCCATAAGCAGACATGATACCTTTGCCGTTAGTAACTAGAGTTGAGATCGCCGATTCTGTATCTACCTGGCGCTTGTGCAGAGTCTTTAGCTTGAGGTTTTTGCCCCGTCGTACGATGTTTCCACCATTTTTATGACAGGCAGCGCAGTTGGCTTTAAATATCTCTGCACCATTGTCTAAATCGGTAATAGGAGCAGCATTTACTGGGATACTAAAAAGAGATAGTGAGATAATCACGGCGATTGCGATCGCACATAGTCTGGAGAGCGTCAGATTAATCAATTTTGACAAAATATTTTCTTCCTTAATTAAGCTCAAAACTTAGAAAATAGGTGGATCTGTTTCTATAAGCTTCTCATGTTTTGAACGAGCATAAATTACTCTCTGTAAATCGGCTGTACGAAGATATTCAACTATGAACTTATTTTCTTCGTACTTTAGATTCAGATCGGTCAACGTACTGATATCACTACTAAAATCATGAATTCGATGACAAATGATTTTTTGGCGATCGCCTTGAAAAATTAAATCAGTGCCGAAGCAATTTTTAATTATACTGTCGAGATAAGTAAAGGTATAGGTTTGATGCTACGCTCTCTTTTTTGATGTGCTTCATAGCGATTATCTTAACAACTCAAAATTATTGGATTTTGCCAGACAATCGCTAGTCGAGCGATAAGCTAGAACTCGCTGATTTCGGGTTTACCATCAACAATTTTGCCAACCATAATAATATCGGCTACGCCAACAAAAATGCCATTCTCCAAAACCCCAGGCAGATTATTGATCTCCTTTTCCATTTCGGCAGGATTTTTGATGTGGTCGAACTTTACATCAATGACCAAATTTCCCTGATCCGTGACTACTGGACCTGCTTTTTTTACTCCCATGCGTAATTCTGGCTTACCTCCCAGCTTGGCTAAACTCCGCGTTACAGGCGCAACCGCCATAGGAATCACTTCTACTGGCAAGAGGAAAGTCGAACCAAGCTTATCGACTAGCTTTCCTTCATCTACAACCACAATAAATTCTTTTGCCAGAGAGTCTACTACTTTTTCGCGAGTATGAGCTGCGCCACCACCCTTAATCAAGTTTTTGTCTGGATCTACTTCGTCTGCACCATCAATTGCCACGTCAATATGGTCAATCGCATCTAAAGTCACCAGAGGAATATTAAATTTTTTAGCCAGTACTTCAGATTGAAATGAAGTGGGAACGCCCACTACGTTTTTAATTTCGCCTTTTGCCAAGCGATCGCCAATATATTCAATTGCATAAGCAGCAGTAGAACCCGATCCCAATCCTACAACTGAGTCTGACTTGACTCGCGCTGCTGCTGCTCTACCTACTTCTTGTTTCATCGTTGTAACAGGATCGCTCATTAATTTTATTCCTTTGATAGTATTTTGTTATTTGATTCTGGGACTTATTTTCTCAGAGATCTGTCCCAAATCCTAAAAAAGGTAGTCAACGAGCTAGCTTGCCAAACTGTACTAATTAAATGGAGCGGGATAATTGAAAGGCAAAAAACTATCATAAAAATTACGGTGTCCAATCACTCTCAGTTTCCATCTGAGTCACTGTCACCGTTATCAACCACAACAGAACTCTATCAGCCTTATACCTATAAAGACAGTGCTTGCTAATAAAATTCTGAGGACACAAATACTTTTACCCTTCGTTCCATAACTCTGAAACGGTCAAACTCTGTAGTTTAGTTGTTGGCTGCTGCCAGCATCTCTTTCAGTTTTGCCAATTCATCTGCCCACCGAGGATCTGGCTGGATACTTCCCTGCTGCTTCTGAGTCCCACTGGGCTTTTTCGTGCCACTAGCTTTCTTCGCGCCACTAGCTTTTTTCTTAGGCGCAGCGGTTGCATTTCCACTACCTTCAGATACTCCTTCTCCCTCTTCTCCCTTAGAACGAGGCAGAGCTTTTTCAATTTTAATCGGGCTGTCCATAAAAGGCTGACCGTTATATTTTTCAATAAACTGGTCTGCTACTTCATCAGTAGGAACGGTGACGAAAGCAAAGCCGCGACATTTTCCTGTCTTACGATCTTTGATTACTTTAGTAGAAACCTGGTCGCCTTCATCAGCAAACATAGCTGCTAAAGTATCGCGCTCAATTTCTTCTTTGGGTAAGTTACCCACGTATAAACGGATAGACATAAAATTCTAATCTCCCAAGCTTGTTTAATTCTAAAAATGTGTGCAGAGCGAACGCTTTTTTAAAGGCAATTAAGCCAATATATAAAATAATTATCCTTAAGGTCTTCTTATCGATGGATTTTCTTGCAGATCGGATCGACTTTTTTTTGCTTACCAGACATCTTACAAAGACAGCCTCTCGCTTTAAAAGCCTTAAGTTAGAGATTACTCTGCGCGCAAAGCTTCACTTTGCCAGCCGTCTGCGAACGCAAATGCGTTCTGGTCAGCTTCGCTGACACTGGTACGAAGTACCGCACGGTCTGGGCGAATGCCCTGCAAACGACAGAGCCTGCTCTAACCGTTGCTCAACAAAACAGACCATGAAATGAACTAGTAATATAGCCTGACCTAACTTTCAACTGTTGTTCTAGTAGCTCAATTAAAGTCCGAAGCAAATATTACCTCAAAACCAGAAAATAATCTCTAGTTAAAACTTACAAATGAAAGTAATGCCCCTCGATCGAAATTAAAAGCTGAATCTGAAATCAAATTCTGCACCTGCTCTAATTATTACAGAATGTTTACGCCATTAACCAATTTATTCAACTTATTTACCTTTCTTTGCTGATATTTCTGTCTTCAGAAAGAGTCGAAACTAACTTCAATAGTTGACAATCTATTACAGCAGTCAATATAACTAAGAAAAGCTTTTGTCAAGTTAACGTAACATTAGCTCACATTAAACAGAGCAAATTAAGGAGTGTGATTATTATGTCAGATTCGATGAAGCTATCTTTAGAGCAAAAATTCAATGTTCGCTCTTTTGAGACTCAGGTTCGAGAGATGAGTCACGAACAGGCTCAAGATTTTTTGGTCAAGCTTTACGAGCAAATGATTATGAAGGACAACATGTATCAAGATTTTATACGTCATCAGTGGGGAATTGATTCTCCTCCTGGAGCTTAAATTAGGGTATTTACTTGGGAACGCCTCCTTCTCTTGCTAGGTTGTAGCAAAATAGCTGGGGATGTTGGGGTTAAATCTCAGGAGAAGAGCGAGAAAATAAGAAGAGATAAGATTGTGACAACAGTTAAGCTTTTTTTGGTAGGGTAAAAAAAAGAAATTTGCCATTTAGCTTGTATGTTTCAAAGCTGCTTAATCTGTACAGATTTTACCGACGGTATCAACCGTTTGATCGATTGCGTGCCAAACTTGGCTCAAAGCGGTCTTAAAAAAATAGTTTTTTTCCATAGCGTTCCTTTGTGGTCAGAAGGAGAAGTACCTCGCATTGATGATGAGAAAGTAGAAGAAGCAAAAAAAAGGCTGCAAAAGGCAGTTGATAATGCTCCCGATGATGTAGACGTTCAGATAGAAGTGCTTTCAGGAAAACCCCTCGATACAATTCCTAGAGTATTAAAGAAGCATCAAATAGACGTAATTATGATGGGGAGTCCGATCAAGACTCTGGCAGAAGAAAAAGTTTTTGGCAGTACCAGCGCGGGATTAGCCAAGCTTACAGATCAACCTTTAAATATTATTCGCCCAGAGCTTATTACTACCTATACCCTTGAAGAATTAGACTTACGCTGTCGTCATCTCTGGCGTTACCTGTTAATTCCTTACAACGATAGTAAAACAGCCCGCTACTTGATTGAAGAAATTAAGAAATATGCTCAAGACCGTCCTGCGGATTCTCTCAAGCAGTGCATGTTAATTACAGTGATTGACGATAGTGGCAGAAGAGCATCTCTGGTAGCCGAACAGAAAATTAAGGATGCTGAAGCGAGTTTGGCGAAAGTCAAAGCCGAACTTGAAGCTTTGGATATTGAAGTCAATACTTTGGTTAGGCAGGGAAATCCATTGAAAGAGATTGCTCTAGCAGCTCTAGATTACGATATTAGCGCGATCGCGATCGCTAACGATTATGAGAACAGTATTATCAAATGGACAGTGCGCTGTTTTGCCAATGACGTAATGCGGAGTAGCTGGTTTCCCGTCTTGCTGTTCTCACCGAAGAAATAGGTTGTTAATAGCTATCTATAATCCTCTATAGCTGAAATAAAAAGTGGCTTCAATTAAGATCCCGACTATTTTGGCTTACCTCTTGATAGTTGGCTATTTTATAGTCGAGCGTTCGCTTAGAATAACTCCTACAGCCTTGAGTTTGGATGCGGAAGAGTGCGATCGGGGTAGTTCTAGAACTATTCAAATAAGTGGTTTTATCTGCATTTTTTTAGCTTTTATCTTTTTGTGAGAGAAGACCCTCGCTTGAGCGACGGGATGAATCGAACTTAACACTAAGCATTTTACAATTGCCTCTACTTCTTTGTAAAGTATGTAGTATAATACGGATATCAAAATTGGCA
>Ga0209831_1000038_pt1 | contig 102456 bp, 82 predicted proteins | sample Maine_Asex4_meta_FD_187451 | JGI IMG/M metagenome (GOLD analysis project Ga0209831, IMG submission 187451) | Marine algal microbial communities from Maine, USA - Maine_Asex4_metaG (SPAdes) (version 2) | ecosystem: Host-associated > Algae > Red algae > Unclassified | place: Maine, USA... | reverse complement strand
GTGATCCATGTACTGCTGGCGAAATGGAAGGTATTGATGCTTGTGACGGTGTAACAGTTTGTGTGCCTTGCGGAAACGGTATGGTAATTGCCCCAGCTTGTGGCGACCCTTTAGCAACAAATTTTGATCCAAATGCAACTTGTATAGATAATACAGTTTGTACCTTTGGTATGTTCTGTGATAACCCTTGCTTTGCAGAGTTTGCACCAAACCCAAACCCTGGTGATATAGCAGACCCAGCACTTTGTGTAACCGCATTAGGTTGTGCCGATTTAGCAGGTATTGATCCCGCTTGCATAAGTATTGGAGCTTGTGATGATGGAGACCCTTGTACTGCAAATGAAGAAGCAACTGTAATAACAGCAACTGGCGAAGTGTGTGCAGATTGTGGACTAAATTCAACTCCTGTTACAGCAGCTTGTGGTGATCCGGCTGCCACTAACTTCGATCCTGCTGCAGTTTGTATTGATAATACATTATGTACTTTTAGTAGTTCATACTGCGATAACCCTTGCTTTGTAGAATTTACCCCAAATCCAGCACCAGGTGATACTCCAGATCCAGCACTTTGTGTTACGGCTTTAGGTTGTGCTGATTTAGCTGGTATTGATCCCGCTTGCATAAGTATTGGAGCTTGTGATGATGGAGACCCTTGTACTGCAAATGAAGAAGCAACCACTATTTTAGCTACCGGAGCTGTTTGTGGAGACTGTGGTTTAAATTCAACTGTAGTGGCTGCTGCCTGTGGTGACCCGGAAGCAGATAACTTTGATCCTGTAGCAACTTGTATTGATAATACTTTATGTATATTTATTTGTGAAGATTCAATTGAAGGAACGATATTTACAGATGACCCAATGTGTGCCGCAGACATGGTTGATTTTAGTGGCATTAGTGTTATTATTATTGATGGCGCAACTGGGATGCCTGTAGCTGGCTCACCAGCTATAACTGATGCTATGGGTAATTACTCATTAGTTGGTCCTTTTACTTGTGGTTTGTACACGGCAGAATTAGATGCTGCAACTTTACCAACTTGTTATGCAAGTTTAGAAGGTAATGTTGGGCCGGTTAATTTCGCTGTAAATGGTGACGGCATTGCTGATGGTGCAGACTTTAGTAATATAGTACAAGTACCTACTTTATCTCAGTGGGGTTTAATTAGTTTAGCATTGTTATTAATGATTTTTGGAGCAGTAAAAATAAGTGCTACTTCAGGAAGATTAAATAGTGTTAGGAAATAATAATATAAAATAATCATAAACTTAAAAAGGCTGTATCAAAATTGATACAGCCTTTTTTTATAGTTTGAATTTTTTATCAAATAAAGCAAGTTTTTACTTTTTATAAATTGCCTTGCTTTTTTGCTTAATCTATATTTCAGATCTTTTCAAACAAGTCATACTTATTTGAGCGCAAAATAACACATAATTTAACTCAAACACTCTTGCTTTTTTAGTGAAACGAAAATAGTACGGATAAGCTATTGTGATATTTATTTCAACCTAAATAACCCTTGCTTCCAATCCCAAATAATTGCTGCAAAAATGGTGAAGTATTCAACGGTAATTAGCAGCATACTTTCTGTATAATTGTTGTTGCTATAAGCGTAGTAACTCAATATAATTAACCAACTCCAAATAATAACATATTTAGGTTGCGCCACAACTGCCAAAGCCACCAAAGGGCATACATACCAGGGATGCACAATATTAGCCAGCAATAAGTAAACCGTTAAAGCGAACATGCTATTACTAATTAAAGATTTTAGGTTTGGTTGCTTTTCAAAATAAGCTAATGAAAGCAGTATTAAAAAGGTAGCAATGGCTGTAAATTTACCAATAGTGGCAATCATATTCCAGCCAACATATTGATAGCCTAGCCAACGCAATACATAATATATGCTGGCATTAAACTCAAACTTATTGTAATATAAACCAACACTTTCAAAAATATTTGGAATAATTATAGGATCAATAAATTTAAAAAACAACACCAAACTAATGAACATCATAAAAAAACCATAATAGATGCTGTGTTTAAAACCAATGCGTTTTAGTAAGAAGGGTAAAAAAATAAGCGGAATTAATTTACTGCAAAATGCAAAACCAACTGCTACCGCCGAAGCCCACCAATGTTTAAAACGGTACAACAAATAAAAACCTGACAACACAAAAAATATCATAAAGGCTTCAAAGTGAAGGTTGCCCGTAAGCTCAACTATTATCAAAGGGTTTAAGGCATATAACAAGGTGTTTTGTATTGGTAAATTGAGTTGCTTTAATATAGCTACTAATAAAGTAATAGTACCTATTTCAAAAAAAAGAATACTTGCTTTAAGCAGAAATACAAAAAGTGATAAATTATTAAAACCTGCAATACTGGCTGCCCAACTAAATATCCATTGTAAAAATACAGGGTAAATGGAGTAATATGTTTTGGAGTTCAAATTTTCGTACAGTTCATAACTTAAACCAAGCCTTGTTGCTAAGTCACTAGATATAATGTCAATTGGTTTGTAAGCGTAAGGGCTAATGTTTTGCATGTTTAATATGCCATCCCAATAAAAACGAAAATAATCATCGCTGAGATTAGGTTCATAAAATAATAACAAAGCTCTAAAAAATATACCTGCGCCGACTAATATGAAAAAGCTTTTTTCTTTGTTTAAAGCTGTGTCTTCTATAAATAATTTAGCAACATAAACGTAGCCAAAAAACAAAGCGGAGTAGCTGCCAAATAACCACACAAACTGATGCCTTTCTAAACCATAACCAATTAATAAATACAATAACGCACTTGCCAATCCCACAAAAAACAATCTTGTAGAAATTATTTTATTTACCTGAGTATTTTGATTGAAAAACGTGGACATTAACTATTGTTCTTAACCGCAAAGTAATGTTTTATAGAGTAGTAAAATACAAAACTATAGCCATACAAAGCAGTTAGGTGCAAAGGCAAAAAGCCCCAAAAATTATTATAAATACTAATACCGATAATGTAAATTAAGCAAAGTATTATTAGGCCTTCTCCAAAAACCACCCAATCTAAATGATGCACGTATTGCTTTTTTTGCCATTTTTCTTTTTTGTTAGAAAGGTTATATTTTGCAGTTCTAACAAAAGGAGACTTCCTACCCAAATAAGCGCTTAAAACGGCTTTGGCATTATGCAAAGTCATACCCATAGAAACGGATATAAAAGCCATAAACAAAACTATAAATTGCAAAGGTTTTGATTTTGTTGGCTTGCCACTACGATAACCCAAATAATAAACAAAGCCAATAGCTATAAAACCTGCAAAAAATACAATGCCGAAATTAAATAACCAATGTGGGTAGTTTTCTTGAAAGAGAGTAATGACCAAGCTTAGCAGTAACACCAAAAAAAGTACAATATAAAGGCTACTACTTAACAGATGGTGCAGGGCGTTTAGTTTAATATTGAAGTTTAATTTTTTACTTAAAATTTTGGGTAAGAGCTTTATGGCAACTTCGGCTCCGCCTTTATTCCAACGGTATTGCTGACTTTTGTAACCGTTTAACTCAACAGGTAATTCGGCAGGTGTTTCTACTTTGTACAAGTATTTAAATTTCCAACCAGCCAATTGAGCGCGGTAGCTCAAATCTAAATCTTCGGTAATAGTATCAGCACTCCAACCACCAGCATCTAAAATAGCTTGCTTTCGCCAAACCCCAGCTGTGCCATTAAAATTCATAAATAAACCACCTTGGTTGCGGCCGGTATGTTCAATGGCAAAATGCACATCTAACATAAAGGCTTGTACTTTAGTTAATAAAGAATAGCTTTTATTAAGATGCGCCCAGCGTGTTTGCACCACACCAATTTCGGGTATTTGAAAATGAGGAATGGTGACTTTTAAAAAATTTGGAGGAGGCACAAAATCGGCATCAAATATGGCAATGAAAGTTCCTTTTATTGTTGCCATGCCGTACTTTAATGCGCCCGCTTTAAAACCACTTCTATCGGTACGCCTTACTTGTTCAATTTGAAAACCTTGTGCTTTTAAAACATCTACCTTTTCTTTTACAATGCTTACTGTTTCGTCGGTTGAATCATCTAAAATTTGTATTTCAAATTTATCTTTAGGGTAATCCATTTTAATGCAGGCATCAATTAAGCGTTCAATTACATATTGTTCGTTATAAATTGGCAATTGAATAGTAACAAAAGGTAAAGCAGCCTCATCAATATTAGGCGTAACTTCTTTATTAAATATATTTTTTTTGTATTGAAGATATTTAAAGGCCAAATGCAACTCTAACAAGCAAAAGAGCAATACCAAACTCATCAAAATAAAATATATAATACCTAAAGCTATAGCCAATTTTTTTGTTTTTAAAACTTAATTACAAAGTAAGTAAATTAGATTGTCTTTTAGTGTAATACCCACGACTTCTAAGTTTTATATTTTTTTGTGAAAATGATAAATTAATTGATGTAAAACCTAAGTTCAACTAATAAAGTTAACATATTATAAAAACTAAAATACCTGAGGCGTGCCCAAGTATTTTACAGAAAATTTCGATTTTCAATGTGTGAAAAATACGAATAAACAAATTTCCTTACAACAAAGGTATCAAATTGCCGCTTTAATCGAAGCGGAAACAACGAAAAACAGATCGCAAAAATTATCGACTTTTCTGAAAGATGTATTCGTAATGAAATTTACAAAAACAGTAAACGAACTGCCAAGAAACAGATATATGATCCTGATTTTGCTCATAAACTTTGTATGAAAAGGCATCAGTTAAAAAACAAAAATTAAATTAATTGGGCAAGTCAAAGGTAGAATTAGATGGTTATTAAAATGCTTATGAAGCCCTGAACAAATTGCAGAAGTCTGTAAAAAAAGAAGCCTCGAAATGGTTAGCATTGAAACCATTTATAAATATTTATACAAACTAAAACAACAAGGTATTATTAGAAAAACACCTAACAAAGCCGCTCAAACAATAATTGAATAACTCATCAAAATATAATCAAAACAATAACCTCTGACAATGGAACAGAGTTTGCCAAACACAAACAAGGCAGCAAATCATTAAACGCAAAATGGTTCTTTGCTGATTCTTATTGCTCACAGCAAAGAGGTTGCAACGAAAACCCAAATGGACTAATTTAACAATTAGCAAGTAGTAAAACAGACTTAAACACAATTACAGAAAATGAAATATTAAACTGGCAAAAAATGCTTAATTTTAGACCAAGAAAAATTTAATTTAAAAAAACCGATTGAAGTATTTTAAACCAAAAAAGTGAACTTTATTAATTGAATTCAGCATTACTTATTTAAATAATCAATGGCACAAACTGATCGCCGTTTTATAAGTTGGGCGTTTACGCTTAGATAATAATCTGGTAGAAAACAGCTTTAGACCTTTAGTTTTAGGTCGCAAAAATTATATGTTTGCCGGTTTGTACAAAGGAGCAGAGCGAATTGCGATGATGTATTCTTTCTTTGCCAGCTGTAAAGCTTATAACATCAATCCTTATCAATGGCTAAAGCACATACTTTAGATGTAATAGGCGACCACCCCACCGATAGATTAAAAGAATTGTTGTCAGGTTATCAAAATGTGGGAGCGGTTGGTTAGATGTTTACGTTTATTTGGTATGATAAATGCAGCTGTTAACGTAACTACTGCCTCCATCAATTTTATATAATTCACTAAACAAAATATTATGATTAATAATTTTTTAAAATTGGTTGTACTAAATGTTTTATTTCTTGTTACAACATTTAATAGTAAAGCTCAACAACGCACTTGCGGCACTATGAGTGTGCTGGAAACAAAAATGGATCAAAACTCCAACCTTTCTAAAAAAATGAGTGAGTTAGAACAATTTACGCAAGAATGTATTGAAAGAAGACGAAATAACAGCGCAAGAGTAGAAGGCATTATTACAATTCCGGTAGTTGTACACGTAATTTACCAAACCGATCAACAAAATATTAATGATGCACAAATATTTTCTCAAATTGAGGTGTTAAATAAAGATTTTAGACGAACCAACAGCGATGCCAACAATACTTGGTCGCAAGCCGCAGATACTCAAATTCAATTTTGTTTGGCAAGCATTGATCCAAATGGAAATACAACAAACGGTATTACCCGCAAGTTTGTAGATAGAAGCAGCTGGGGCACAAACGATGCTATGAAAAAATCATCGCAAGGAGGTGTTAATCCTTGGGCTACCAATAGTTATTTAAATATGTGGGTCTGTAATATTGGCGGTGGCATTTTGGGTTACGCTCAGTTTCCAGGAGATGATGCAGCTACAGATGGTGTGGTAATTAGTCCGCAATTTTTTGGAACAACTGGTACTGCCCAACCACCTTTTAATGGAGGAAGAACTACAACGCACGAAGTAGGCCATTGGTTAAATTTGCGCCATATTTGGGGCGATGGTGCTTGTGGTATAGATGATTTTGTTAGCGACACACCAACATCTGACGCAGCAAATTATGGTTGTGCTACTGGCCATGTTTCTTGCGGCACTATTGATATGGTTCAAAATTATATGGATTATTCTGATGATGTTTGTATGAATCTTTTTACCCAAGGGCAAACAGAACGGATGCGAGCCTTATTTGATCCGGGTGGCTTTAGAGCAAGCTTACTAAACTCAAATGCTTGTAGTGATGATGGTACTGAAAATCCAGTAGCGACTTGTACAGATGGCATACAAAACCAAGATGAAACAGGCGTGGATTGTGGTGGATCTTGCACACCTTGTTCAACAAATTGCCCAACTAACGAAATAAAAATAACCATTAACTTTGATAATTATCCCGAAGAAACCAGCTGGGAAATTACAAATGAAGCAGGTAATGTAGTTGCTTTTGGTGAGCCATATATTGATTTAGCAGAAGGCAGTACCCTTACCATAACAGAATGTATAGATGATGGTTGTTACAATTTTACAATTAAAGATGCTTACCAAGATGGCATTTGTTGTGGCTATGGCAACGGCTCTTATAGTTTAACTTTTAATGAAAACAATCTTACCGCTGGAGGCATTTTTACAGCCGAAGAAACAACTAACCTTTGCCTTGGTTTGCCCAAACCAACTTGTGAAGATGGCATTCAAAACCAAAATGAAATTGGTATAGATTGTGGCGGCCCTTGTGTTGCTTGCCCAACTTGCGAAGATGGTATTCAAAACCAGGCAGAAACAGGAATAGATTGCGGAGGACCTTGCACACCTTGCCCAATAGGTTGCCAAAATAACGAAATTGAGTTAACCATCACTTTTGATAATTACCCCGAAGAAACCAGTTGGGAAATTATAAATGCTTCGGAAGAAGTAATTTCAAGCGGTGGCCCTTATAATACTTTATCAGATGGCAGCACCCTTAACCTAAACGAATGTCTTGTAGACGGTTGCTACAGTTTTGTAATAAACGATGCTTATGGTGATGGAATTTGTTGTGGCTATGGAAATGGATCTTACTTATTAACTTCAAATGTGGCTACATTGGCCTCGGGCGCAAATTTCGCAGCTACAGAAATTAGCAATTTTTGTTTTGAAAATTCTAATGAGAATAACTGCACTAACCAAATAATAAACAGCGAAGACTTTGAAACTGGCTGGGGCATTTGGAATGATGGCGGAAGCGATGCTTACCGAAACAATTATGCCCTTTATGCCAGCAGCGGCAATTACACCATTCGTATACGCGATAATAGTTCTACTTCGTTTATAACTTCTGATAATATTGATGCTTCTAATTACAATGATTTAACGGTTGAGTTTTCTTACTATCCGGTAGAGTTAGAAGATGGAGAAGATTTTTGGTTGCAATTATCTACCGATGGAGGAGCAACTTTCAACACCATAAAAACCTGGGTAAAAGGAACCGACTTTAATAACAGCACAGCTTACAGCGAAACAGTTAACATTAATCAAGCATTTTCTGCAAACACTAAAATAAGGTTTAGGGTAGATGCTTCAGTTAATAATGATAGGGTTTATTTTGATGATATAATTATAAGCGGCTGCCAAATAAACTAAAGAATTTTTTAAGATAGAAATTGAATTTGAATAGAAATTTAAAATAAGCTTATCTTTGTGATTAGATAAATGGTTATAGCCAACCCAATATATGATGTTGTTTTTAAACGACTAATGGAAAATGAAAAAGTAGCAAAATTTTTCGTTTCAACCTTGTTAGATAAAGAAATTATTTCACTTGATGTGCAACCTCAAGAATTTACCTACAATGATCAATTGGTTGGCATACGTGTTTTTAGGTTAGATTTTGTGGCTTTAATAAAAACAGAAAATGGCCATCAAAAAATATTGATAGAAATACAAAAAGCAAAAAATCAAATTGATTTGATGCGCTTTAGAAATTATTTAGCCGAGCAATACAAAAAAGAAGACAAAGTAGAGGGTATAGATAGCACATTGCCAATCACCACCATATATATTTTAGGTTTTAATTTACCAAAAATTAATACCGCCTGTGTAAAAGTAGAAAGAGAATATATAGATTTAATTAATCAACAAATAATTACAGAGCGCAGCGATTTTATAGAAAAACTAACGCACGATTGTTATGTAGTGCAAGTAGAACGGATAAAAGCCAACTATAAAACCCAGTTAGATAAATTGTTAAGCTTTTTTGAACAAAGTTATTTTGTTGATGCTTCAGAAATTGTAAAAGAATACAACCACGAGCCAACCGAAGAAGAAACAAAATTGATGCGCGACATTTTACATCATTCGGGTACCAACCCCAAAGAAAAAAAATTGATTGAGATAGAAAAAGAAGCCTGGAGAAGTGTAAATGCTATGTTTTCGAAAGAAAAAAAAGCTTTTCAAAAGGCAATAGAAGAAAAAGACCAAGCTTTGGAAGAAAAGGCAAAAGCTCTGCAAGAGAAAGATAGAATTATTAAAGAGCTGAAAGACAAATTGAATAAGAAATAAACTGTGGTAATATTGCTACGACTTACAAAGGCATCCATACCAATAGCTATCGGTATAGCCCCAACCGCAGCGGCATCTTTTTACAATTTTTTTTGTAAAAGATATAGCGTAGGGCGGGACAGGCACAATTACGAACCACAAAAGTTTAGCTACTAATTTCCAAATAAATAGGGCAATGGTCGGAGTGTTTTACGTTAGGTAAAATCTGCGCATCCAACAACCTGTCTTTCATTATTTTGGTGGCCGTAATATAGTCTATACGCCAACCTTTGTTGTTGGCCCGGGCGTTGGCTCGGTAGCTCCACCAACTGTAATGATGTGGAGTTTGGTTAAACAACCTAAACGTATCAATAAAACCATTATCTAAATATTGGCTCAGCCAGTTGCGTTCTTCAGGTAAAAAGCCCGATGAGTTTTTGTTAGATTTTGGGTTGTGAATATCAATTTCGGTATGAGCAATATTATAATCGCCACACACCACAAGGTGCTTATATTTTTTGGTAAGATGTTGGGCATAAGGCATAAAAGCTTCGAGAAACTCCATTTTTACATCTTGCCGCACACTACCCGAACTGCCCGACGGGAAGTAAACATTTAGCAAAGCAAAATTTTCAAACTCTAATAACATGGTTCGGCCTTCGCTGTCAAAAAGTGCATTATCCATTCCGGTAATTACATTTTTGGGTGCTGTTTTTGTAAAAACAGCCAGGCCGCTGTAGCCTTTTTTTTCGGCACTAAACCAATATTGATGATACCCCAAATCGGCTAACCAATCGGTTTCTACTTGTTCTTTATGCGCTTTGGTTTCTTGCAAACAATAAATATGATGATTGCTTTCTTTTACCCAATTATCAAACCCTTTTTTTATTGCAGCCCTAATGCCATTAACGTTATACGAAATAATTTCAATGTTATTCATCTATGTCACAATATTAAGCTTTAAAAATCAAACAAAATAATCTTCTTTACAAACCTGAAACTACATTAATTTAGCTATTATATTTGTGGTATGAAAGTGTACAACTTCAGCGCAGGGCCATCAATATTACCCAAAACGGTTTTTGAACAAGCGGCTAATGCCATTTTAGATTTTAATGGCAAAGGTTTAAGTATTTTAGAAATTAGCCATAGAACTGCCGATTTTGAAGAAATTTTACAAAATGCTCGCCAAAGGGTAAAGCAGCTAATGCAATTAAATAATGATTATGAAGTGCTGTTTTTACAAGGCGGGGCAAGCAGTCAGTTTATGATGATTCCCTTTAACATTTTACCAAGCAACGGAACAGCAGGAATTATTGACACCGGCACCTGGAGCAAAAAAGCCATAGTAGAAGCTAATATTTTAGGTAAGGCAGCAATAGTAGCAACTTCGGAAGATAAAGGATATAATTATATACCTAAAAACTGGCAATTACCTAAGGATTTGAGCTATTTGCATCTTACCACAAACAATACTATTTATGGCAGTCAGTTTTTTGAAACGCCCGATGTAAAAATTCCGTTGGTAGCTGATATGAGTAGCGATATTTTTAGCCGACCAATGCCTTTTGAAAAATACGATTTAATTTATGCAGGAGCGCAAAAAAACTTAGGACCAGCAGGTGCAACAGTTGTAGTAGTAAAAAAAGAGTTGCTGGGCAAAACCGACAGAGCCATACCAAGTATGTTAGATTATCAAAAACATATTAAAGGTGCTTCTTCATTTAATACGCCACCAGTTTTTTCAATATATGTTTGCTGGTTAACTTTACAATGGATTGAAGCGCAAGGTGGCTTAACAGCTTTAGGTGAAAGAAACGAAACGAAGGCAAAACTGCTTTATAAAGAAATAGACAGAAACACACTTTTTGAAGCTTATGTGCAAGCTGGCGACCGATCGATGATGAACGTAACTTTTACAATAAATGATAAAAGCAGAGAAAACGCTTTTGTAAAATTTTGTACCGAAAGAAACATTGATGGTATAAAAGGCCACCGTTCGGTTGGTGGGTTTAGAGCTTCTATTTATAACGCTATGGATGTAGAAGGTGTGGAAGCATTGATACAAGCAATGCAAGATTTTGAAAAGCAATAGTTATTAAATGCTTACATTTCACTAAATTACAAATTTGGTGTTTGTAAAAAATATACACAGTTTATGAAAAAAATTACTGCATTAATATGCATTGTTATAATGCTTACATTTTCTAATTGCAGCAAGTATGAAGATGGGCCTTTAATTTCTTTTAGAGGCAAAGAAAGCCGTTTAACTAACTCTTGGGCATATCAAATAGTTACATATAATGGCGTAAATGTAATGGAAGGTTTGGTATCTGGTTCAATAAATTACACCCAAAGTTCAATTGGTTTTAATGATGAAGGCAGGTTTACCGAAATTTATACAATAGATGCGATTTCGACACAAAAAGATGGAAATTGGATTTTTAATGAAAAAAAGCAAAACATCATTTTAAATTTTGATGATGGCACAGAAAGCCGAAACCTAAGAATCTTAAAATTAAAAAAACACCAACTTTGGTTAGCAGAAAGTTTTGATGATAATACTATTGAATATCAGCTAAGTCCAAACAATTGAGCTTGCAAAATGCTGTAACAAATGCTGTAAATAAAAACAGTCCCACTAAAAAGCGGGACTGTATACAAAACCAATTAGCATTATGAAAAAACCTAAACTATTAAGTGAACGTCTTGCAATCGAACATTCACATATATATACGAATTAGACGAAAAAATAGTTCATTCGGTTTGTTGAAAATTTGCTAAATATTGTTAAGTGGTTTTTGTAAGATGAAAAACATTTTTATGTTTTAAATAATAAAGCAAAATAACAATATGTTAAATTTTCAAATTTATTGACGATGGCTGCTATCTTATATTGATAAAAAAAGGTAACCATTTACAAACCAGAAAACACTTTACAATAAATGCCGTTAAAAATTAGAAAGCATATTGAGTGCGGTCATAGTTCGCATTTAACTCTTAAATTTCAATAATGAAAAAATTGTTTTGTTCATTAATAGTTATTTTACTTACCGTTATAAGCACCCATGCCCAGCTCAAAATTGGCCCTTCAATAGGTTTTTACCAAAATTATGCAAAACTACTATATCCAGATTATACTAAAGGTTCTGGTTATGAATTGACGTTGCCAAATAAGTCCAGATTATTTCCCACTATAGGTGTTAAATTAGAAATGCCAGTTTCAAAAATTATATTTTTTTCGAGCAATTTAAATTATAACAAAAGTAATTATAAAATTATTGCAAGCGCTGCTTTAATAAACGAAATGGATTTTATTAAAAATCAAATTAATACGAGCTTTAGCATAAATAGTGTGATTAAAAAAGTATTTAGTGTTGGTATTGGTTGCAATTTTTTGCATTTACGGAATAAAGAATTGCTAAGTTCTAGTGGCGGGCTTAATTTTAATAACTGGGGTTTATTATTGCCAATAAGTTATACTCGGAAGAATTTTGTATTTGAACTTAGCTATCAAAAAGGCATTAAAACAAATTACAATAAAGCAATAAAAGAAAAATACCCGTGGTTACTTGTAAAACCAATTGATGCAGTTTGCTTTTCATTAACTTACTTATTTTCTACAAATTTAACCTTCTCAAAAAAAGGTATTGACTGTCCACGTTTTTAATTACTAAGTAAATGAAGAAGATAATTTTTATTCTTTTAATTGGTTTCGGTACTGTTTTCGAAGGTTTTACGCAACTTAAATTTGGCCCTTATATTGGTTTTGGGCAAGTTTACATAGAAAATAGACCTTCGCAATTACTTAGAAGTGTAAACAAAAAAATCAGCATTTTACCCCTTAACAGGCATCAAATCAGAATTACCACTTCGTACCGAAAACTTTTTTCTAAGTGCAAACGTACATTTTTTAAGAAGTAAAAATAAAGCTTCTTACATAATTGAAAGTCAAAAATATTTGACACTCACTCAAGTGTCAACTTCATTAAATTTAAATTATCTGGTATCAGAAAACATAAATGTTGGTATTGGTTTTAACTATTTATATGGTGTAAGCAAAGAGCGGGTAATATCAACTATTAAGTATTTTTTTGAAAACGTAGGTGTAAACATAACAAGTGCCCGCATTAAAAAAGTAAAAATTAGTTTAATGTACACTATTGGCATTATTGCAAACGATAAAAGAAAAATTATATCTGGCGGGGTAGCCTTAAAACCCATCAATGCAATCTCCTTAAACCTTGCTTATTTATTTGAAATTAAGTTGTTCAACAAGTATTACTAAGCTTTTAGGTTTACAACATTCTTTAAGCCGCCATTAATTTTTAAATCTTAGTAACTACTTACAAGAGGCCAGAAGTCAGACCGCTTCGCTGTCAGACCTCAGATAAATTCGGCTTAGTGAAATCAAAAACGCTCATTTTCGCCCAAATTATGTCTGATATCTAACCTCTGAGAATGAAATGGTCTGACTTCTGAATAGTTACAAATCTTGTTCATAATTCAGGCAATTGTTAATCATACAAAACAAAATTTTGTAAACACTCGTTTAATTAATACATTGCTAATAAATAAATGAGCTAATGCTAAAAGTAAAAACAGAAAATACTTTCCAATATGTGGAAGAAGGAAGTGGGGAAACAATTGTTTTACTGCACGGCTTGTTTGGTGCTTTAAGCAACTTTAGCAACTTGTTCAATTTTTTTAAACAAAAATATCACATCCTTATTCCATTATTGCCTATTTATAATAGCCCAAAAGAAAAAACTTCGTTAGATGGTTTGTTGGAGTTTTTAGAAGGTTTTATGGCAATGAAATCTTTAAAAAACGTGGTAGTATTAGGTAATTCGCTAGGTGGGCATTTGGCTTTAAAATATGTTTTAACACACCAGGCCAATGTAAAAGCAATGGTGCTTACGGGCAGTTCGGGCTTGTACGAAGAAGGTTTAAAAGATGGTTACCCGCAGCGGGATAATTACGAATACATAAAAAAGAAAACAGAGTATACTTTTTACGACCCAAAGGTAGCTACTAAAGAACTGGTAGATGAAGTATTTGACATAGTAAGCGACAGAGGCAAAGCATTAAGCACAATTTATATGGCACGTTCGGCAATGAAAGACAATTTAAGAGAAAGAATACCAGAAATTACCATTCCAAGCTTGCTTATTTGGGGAAAACAAGATAACATTACACCTCCAAGCGTAGCAGATGAATTTAATGCATTGTTGCCCGATGTAGAGTTGAAATGGATTGACAAATGTGGACACGCACCAATGATGGAACATCCAGAAAAATTTAACACCGTTTTGGAACAATTTTTATTAAAAAGGGGTTTATAACTATAATTTGATTGCACAAGAGTTAATATCGGCACTAATACCACCACTTAACGCGTATGATGCATTAGCAACAGCTGTTGAGTGGATGAGAGAATTTCATTGTCCGGAATTACCAGTAGTAAATGGGCCGGTTTATAAAGGTTTATTGTATGAAGAAGATTTATTGGACATTGAAGATCTATATCAAAAAGTTGGTAACATTAAAATAAATTTAAAGCGGCCTTTTGTAAGTGAAAATGATCATTTGTTTAAAATTGCTCATGCTTTTAGTTTACATCAAACACATGTTTTACCAGTTTTATATGCCGATGAAACTTATGCTGGCGTAATTACTTTGCAAAATGTAGTACAGCAGTTGGCTAACTTAGATTCGGTGGAAAATACAGGAGGTTTAATTACTTTAGAGATGCCATACAACAATTACTCTTTAGTTGAGTTAGCCAAAATTGTAGAACAAAACAATGCCAACATTTTAAGCAGTTTTACCCAAACCATTAATGAAACAGGCTTAATAGAAGTAACCATAAAAGTAAACATAGCCGATTTAACTTCTATTATTGAAACCTTTGAACGCTTTGGTTACATCATAAAAAGATCTTACCAGGAAGTAAAAGGTAACGAAATTTTAAAAGAACGTTACGATGCTTTAATGAACTACCTCAACATCTAAATAATTATTTTTATGAATGAGGAGTTTAGAATGTTTTACACGTGAAGTGGTTTGCTTGCTTATTTTTATTGCTCTGCTTCTTTACAAGTAGTTCGTTAAATGGTTTTAACAACAACACTTCTTTTATAATTGATTCCATTATAATTACTGGCAACAAAAAAACAAAAACCAAAATAATATTAAGGCAACTGGCTTTTAAAATTGGCGACGAAATTGCCTTTGTTGATACTGCAAAAATTATTGAACTTAGCAATAGCCGCTTGCAGAACACTTCTTTATTTAATACAACCAAAATTAGTTTTAAACCAAGTAAATTTAATACTGAAAAACTAATAGCTAAAATTGAAGTAAGTGAACGTTGGTACTTGTTTCCAACACCATATTTTAATATTGCTGATAGAAACTTTAACACCTGGTGGCGACAATATAACTTTAATCTAAGGCGGGTAGATTTTGGTGCACAACTTAAACACTATAACTTAACTGGCAGAAACGATGTGTTAGATTTGGTGGCTTATGGTGGTTTTAGTGAAAATTTTAAAATAGAATATCGATTACCACAGCTGGGCAAAAAGCAAATTTACGGCTTCGAAACAGAAGTTTATTACAGGCGAATTAGATCAACATTAGTAAACTCAATAAACAACCAGCAGGTTTTTTATCCAGCAACTGTACCCGATATTTTTGAAGAAGCAACCCAACAAAAATTAAGAGCAAGTGCAATTGCATCTCGACAAAAAAATGCGCACATTAAACAGCACTTTGGTATAAGGTATCAAAATCATAAAATATCAACACAAATTCAAACATTAGAAAACACACCAGATTATTTCCCAAACAATAAAACTCAATTTCAATACTTTAGCCTTTTTGCAAACATTCAGTTTGATTATCGCAACCTTTCGGCTTATGCCACAAAAGGTTGGCACTTTAAAGCCGAATTTGAGCAAGATGGTTTAGGCCTGCTAAATACAGCACAGCAAACAAAAGCTGTTTTTAATGCTACTTATTATTACAGTTTTAACAAACGCATTTCTACCCTTAGCAATTTAAAAGTACAACTTAGCCACCAAAACCAACCTAACTACTTTTTAACCAAAGCTATGGGTTATAGCAGCAATGATGTTAGAGGGTACGAGCGTTTTGTAATTGATGGACAACATTTTTTATTACAAAGAAATGCTTTAAGATACCAACTCTTTAACTTTAACATAAAACCACCGCTACTTTATAAAATTAAGCAAATACAAAATGTACCTATTACTATTTTACCCAAAATATATTTTGAACACGGCAAGGTTTGGGATAAACATTTTTCAACACAAAACCCGTTAACTAACCAATGGTTATATGGTTATGGTGTTGGTATAGATGTGGTTACTTTTTACGATTTGGTGGCAAGCATAGAATACAGCATAAACAAACAAAAAGCTGGTAGTTTTGTGTTACAGTTCAATTATAGTTACTAATTAAAAAACGCTAATAAAAAGCCGAACCAGTCTGTAACTAAAGTTGTAGTTACCTAATTTTAAAATTGACTTTTCTCATAATCAACAACTTTAATTGTAAAATCTGAAGTTCTTAAAAAAAACACACTAAAAAATATTTATATTTTGTAAAGAAAAATTATCTTTAAATGTATAAATTTTAATACTTAATCTATAACACATTCCAATTAAAATTTTATAAATGGGTAACCTTGTAAAACCACATAGTTTCTTTACCGATTTTGATATTGATTTGTTCAATAGCGGAAAGCATTTTCGGCTGTATGAAAAGTTTGGTGCGCATATAACAGAAAAAGATGGTGAGCGGGGAGTCTACTTTTCAGTTTATGCACCCTCTGCCAAAAGCGTGGAACTTATAGGAGATTTTAATTATTGGAACGGTGAAAAACATGTCCTTTTGGTAAGATGGGATAGTTCGGGTATATGGGAAGGTTTTATTGCCGGCTTAAAAAAAGGAGATTTATATAAATACCGCATCTATTCTAACCTTGATGAAAAGGTGAGAGACAAAGCAGACCCTTATGCCAAAAAATATGAAATGCCACCCAAAACTGCCAGCATCGTTTGGAACAACGAATACCTTTGGCACGATGAAAACTGGTTAAAAAACCGACCTGCTGCCAATAATTTAAATGCCCCAATGTCTATTTACGAACTACACTTGGGCAGCTGGAAAAAAAACAACGACGGTTATTCTTTAAGTTATAAAGAATTGGCAACCGAACTATGCACCTACGTTACCACAATGGGTTATACGCATGTGGAGCTAATGCCCGTAATGGAACATCCCTACTATCCATCTTGGGGTTACCTTTGCACAGGCTATTTTGCGCCTACAAGTAGATATGGTGACCCAGAAGAGTTAATGTATTTAGTGGATAGTTTGCACACAGCCGGCATTGGTGTTTTTTTAGATTGGGTACCAGCACATTTTCCAAGTGACGAACATGCTTTGGCAGATTTTGATGGCTCTAAATTATATGAAAATCCCGATAAACAAAAAGGCTTTCACCCCGATTGGAACAGTTTAATTTTTAATTTTGAACGGGTGCAAATACGATCTTTTTTAATTTCAAGTGCTCACTTTTGGTGCAACCAATTTCATGCCGATGGTTTAAGAGTGGATGCGGTGGCTTCTATTTTGTACCTTAACTATTCTCGTTACGAGGGCGAATGGACACCCAATATTTATGGAGGCAACGAAAATTTAGACGCTATACAGTTTATAAAGGATTTAAATATAGCCTTGTATAAAGATTTCCCCGGCATACAAATGATGGCCGAAGAGTCCACCGCTTTTACAGGCGTTTCTAAACCAGTTGATGTTGGCGGTTTAGGTTTTGGTATGAAGTGGATGATGGGCTGGATGAATGATAGTTTAGAGTTCTTTCAAAGAGACCCTATTTACAGAAAATATCATCATAACGATATTAGCAGAAGTTTAACTTACGCTTTTACCGAAAATTATTTGTTGCCGCTTTCGCACGATGAAGTAGTACACGGCAAACAATCTTTACTGCACAAAATGCCCGGCGACGATTGGCAAAAATTTGCTAACCTTAGGTTGTTGTTTACTTATATGTTTACCCACCCAGGGCAAAAACTTATTTTTATGGGAGGCGATTTTGGGCAACGAAGCGAATGGAATGTTAATCAACAATTAGAATGGCATTTGTTGCAGCATCAACCGCATCAAGGTGTTGCCAACACTATTAAAAAACTAAACCAATTATATAAAAACGAAAAAGCATTGCACGGAAACAACTTTAGCCCCGATGGTTTTGAGTGGATTGATTACAACGACAGCGAAAATTCAGTAATAAGTTTTATTAGAAAATCGGACGATAAATTTGTAGTCGTAATTTTAAATTTTTCGCCGGTAGTTAGAAATAACTACACAATTGGTGTACCCAAAGCTGGTTTATATACGTGTATCTTCAATAGCGATGAAGAAGCATTTGGCGGCTCAGGCGTTTCTATTAAAAATTGTAAAAGCAAGTCCGAACGCTATCATAATAAAGCGCATTCAATTACTTTAACTTTATCACCGTTAGCAGGTATTATTTTAAAAATGGAAAAATAAATGGCTCATATATTACATATTTGTACAGAGTGTTATCCGGCAGCAAAAGCAGGCGGTATGGGAGATGTAGTTGGTGCATTGCCTAAATATTTAATTAAAGCAGGCGTACCAACAAGCGTTATCATACCAAAATACAAAACAAATTGGATACAGCAACACCAATTTGAAATCATAAAAAAAGGCAGCTTTAAAATGGCTGAGGAAACCATAAATTATACTATTCAAAAACTACAAAATGAAGTATTAGATTTTCCACTTTATGTAATAGACTTGCCAGGGAAGTTTGACAGAGAAGATATTTATTTAGATGCCGACGGACATGGTTACAAAGACGAACCCGAGCGATATATGGCTTTTCAAATTGCGGTATTAGAATGGTTGGTAAAGGCACCTGGCCTTTTTGATATTATACATTGTCACGACCACATGACCGCAATGATTATTTTTTTAATGAAATATGGTAAACGCTATAAGGCTAAACTACATAACAAGGCTAATTTTTTTACCATACACAATGGTGAATACAGGGGCGAGTTAGATTGGCATTATGAAAAAATTATTCCAGAATTTGAAGAAGGCGTAGGCGGTTTGTTAGATTGGGATGGACGTATTAATCACTTGGCACTTGCAATAAAATTAGCGGATAAAATTAGTACTGTTTCACCAGGTTATATGAAAGAGCTCATTGAAGACTCTGATACTTTAACGCCATTATATCATACCGAAAAAGAAAAAACCGTTGGTATATTAAATGGTGTTGACATTGAAAATTGGGACCCGGCAACAGATGAGCATCTTAAAATAAAATTAGAAAAACAAAACTGGCAGTCTTTTAAATCAAAAAACAAGGCACTACTACTTAAAGAGGTTGGTTTAAAAAGCAGGCAAACAATAATAAGTTATATCGGTCGCTTTGCACATCAAAAAGGGGTTGATGTGTTGTTAGAAAGTATAGCGCAAGTGTTGTATAAAAAAACACCGGTACGCTTTATTATTCTTGGTACAGGAGATAAGCATTTGGAAGAAAGCATTAAAGATTTAGCCAAAAAATTTCCAAACAATATTGCGCCCATTATTACCTATAACGAAAAATTTGCCCATCTAATTTACGCAGGTTCCGATTTTATGATTATGCCTTCACGCTTTGAACCTTGCGGGTTAAACCAAATGTATTGCATGCGCTATGGCACTATCCCAATTGTGCATTCGGTTGGTGGCTTAAAAGATACTGTGCCCGATATAAGTGAAAACGGCAACGGTATTGCCTTTAATAATTTAAAGGTTACTTCAATAGAAAAAGCAATTATAAGAGCAACAACGCTTTATAAAAATAAAAATGCGATAAAAGCACTCATTAAAAAAAATGCACAAGTTAATTTTTCGTGGAGTAAATCAGCAAAACAATATGTTGAACAATACAAACAACTTTTAAACTAATGTAATATGAATGAAAATACAGTTGCAGTAATACTTGGAGGCGGGGTAGGCTCAAGGTTATATCCCCTTACTTTGGATAGGTCGAAACCAGCAGTACCCATTGCCGGTAAGTATAGGTTAATTGACATACCAATTAGTAATTGTTTAAATTCTGACATTAGAAAAATTTTTGTACTTACCATGTACAACTCGGCTTCTTTAAATAAACACATAAAAAATACCTATCATTTTGATGTGTTTGGAAAAGGCTTTGTAGATATTTTGGCCGCAGAACAAACCCGCGAAAGTAAAGAGTGGTTTCAAGGTACAGCAGATGCGGTGCGCCAAAGCTTAAATCAATTAAATAAAACAAAGCATAAATATGTATTAGTGTTATCTGGCGACCACTTATACAATATGGATTTTAAAGCAATTTTAGAAAATCACGTTCGCCAAAAAGCAGATGTAACTATTGCCACCATACCCGTTAAAAAAGAAGAAGCCACTTCATTTGGCATTATGAAGGTACAAGAAGATGGTATGATTGATAGTTTTATTGAAAAACCTTCGGCAGAAGAGGCGAAAAATTGGACTTCCATGCTTCCTGAAAAGTATGTTGAAGATAACAAAAACCACCTTGCTTCTATGGGCATTTATGTATTTAACAAAGCAGTACTTCAAAAATTATTTAATGAAAACTTAGAGGCGAACGATTTTGGTAAAGAAATAATACCTTATGCTGTAGATTCAAATAAATATCGTGTTTCCAGTTATTTATACGATGGTTATTGGGCCGATATTGGTACAATTTCTACCTTTTTAGATGCCAACCTTAAACTAACCGGTTATCTGCCAGAGTTTCAGCTGTACGATAATGTAAACAAAATTTATAGCCACGCCCGAATGTTATCGCCCACAAAAATATTTGGCACAAAAATAACGCACGGCCTAATATCTGATGGGTGCATTTTTCATGCCGATGAAATAAGCCATAGCGTAATTGGGGTAAGGTCGCGTATTGGCAAAGGAACCATTATTAGAGATGCTTATGTAATTGGCAATAGTTATTACCAAACCGTACAAGATATGAAAGAACTACCCGATAACGAACTGTTAGGTATTGGCAATGATTGTTTTATTAAAAAAGCAATTATTGATAGAAATGCCAGAGTGGGTCACAACGTAAGCATTATTGGCCACCATAGCTTGGCAGATAAAGAAACCGATACCTATTGTATAAGGGAGGGCATTGTATTAATAAAGAAAGATGTTGTAATACCAAAAAATGCTGTAATTGGATTGGCTTCTTAGAAATAACAAAACCTGCGTTAAAATAAATGCAAAACAATAAATGAAACCTATATTTAATTATAATTGCACGGCAATTGCATAAAAAAATGTATATGTTAAAAATAAAATAATTGATAAACGTTCCAATGAAACCTGTTGCATTGTTTCGTACATAAAAACAAGTGAACAGGTTTACATTGGAGTAGAGAAGAATTTTTATGCAAATGCCATTATATTTAATTATAATTGCTAAAGTGTTACTTAAATAGTAAAAATGGAATATATTTAAAAAATATCCTTCAAAAGTAAAGGGCAGGCTTTTCAAATAAGGAAAAGCCAGAATAAATAAATTTCACTTACAAAAGCGACAGGTCAATTTCTATGGTTCAGAAGAAATTCTTACAAAAAAAATTGATTAATTTTTAAAAATAATGTGGTATAATGAGAAAATAAATTTATCATTCCTAACAAAGTAAAATCTAAAACAAATACAAACGTGTTAAATACAGTTGAATTTACAGAACAAGAAATACACCCAGGAAAAGTACAACACTTTGAGCTAAAGCAAAACATTTTAACCCTAAGCGGCGAAAATTATTTTGTAATGAAAGTTGAAGTGTTAAGTGATTATATATTTAGGTTTAGATATGCGGTTGAAGGAACATTTGACAGAGATTTTAGCTACGCCATAGATACAGAATATAAGTTTGAAGATTGTAAAGCTGAATTGATAGACCAGTTAGATAGAGTGGTGTTAAAAACCAAGGCATTAATTGTTCAAATTTATAAGTACGATTTTAGAGTTCGAATAATAGACCATAATGGCTTCATTATTTCTGAAGATGAAAAAGGATTTCATTGGGAAAAAAATGTAAAATTCGGTGGTCAAATAGTTAAAATGAGTAAAATATCTGTAGATGGAGAAGCTTTTTACGGATTAGGAGATAAGCCAACCGATTTAAATTTAAAAGGTAAACGATTTGTTAATTGGGGAACCGATGAATATGGCTATCATAAAAATACAGATCCTATTTACAAAAGTATTCCAATTTATTACGGCTTACACCAAGGTACGGCTTATGGTATTTTTTTTGATAATACTTTTGAAGCCCATTTTGATTTTGGAAAAGAAAGAAGCACCGTAACCAGCTTTTGGGCACAAGGTGGTGAAATGAATTATTATTTTATTGGAGGTCCTCAATTAATAGATGCTTGTAAACGATATACCTTGCTTACCGGCACACCCGATATGCCGCCAATGTGGGCACTCGGCTTTCAGCAATGCAAATGGAGTTACTACCCAGAAACTAAAGTAAAAGAAGTAACTGCCAAAATGAGAGACTTGCGCATACCTTGCGATGCCATTTATTTAGATATAGATTATATGGAGGGCTTTAGATGTTTTACCTGGAACAAAGAACATTTTCCAAACCCTAAGCAAATGGTTGCCGACTTAAAAGCAGATGGTTTTAAAACCATGGTAATTATTGACCCGGGGATTAAAAAAGATATGGACTACGACGTTTTTAAACAAGGTCTTGAAAACGATTATTATTGCCGACATGCAGATGGCCCTTATGTAGAAGGAAAAGTTTGGCCGGGCGATTGTTATTTTCCAGATTTTACGAGACCAGAAGTTAGAACATGGTGGGCCGGCCTTTATAAAGAACTAATTGAAGAGATTGACATAGCCGGCGTTTGGAACGATATGAACGAACCCGCCTTGTTTGAAGTAAAAAGCAAAACCTTTCCATCGAATGTTTTACACAATTACGATGGCGACCCTACCAGCCACAGAAAAGCGCACAACATTTACGGCATGCAAATGGCAAGAGCTACTGCCGATGGTGTTAAGCAATTTAGAAATGGTTTAAGAACCCTTATTATAACACGCTCTGGCTATGCTGGTTTACAACGTTTTACCTGCGTTTGGACGGGCGACAACATTGCCAGTTGGGAACATTTATGGTTGGCCGATGTGCAGGCACAGCGTTTGTCAATTTCTGGTATTTCTTTTTGTGGTTCAGATATTGGCGGATTTATTGGTCAGCCAAATGCCGAAATGATGATCCGTTGGATACAGCTCGGCATCTTTCATCCATTTTGTAGAGTACATTCTTCCGGCGATCACGGCGACCAAGAACCCTGGGCTTTTGGAGAAGAATGTACCAACATGTTTAGAAAATTTATAGAAATCAGGTATCAACTATTGCCCTACATGTATACCACTTTTTATCAATATCACAGCAAGGGAATACCAATGTTGCGGCCTATTATATTTTACGATCAGGAAGATAAAAACATCATTAATAAAGATCACGAATTTTTATGTGGTGATCATATATTAATAAGCCCGGTTACAAAAGAAAAAGCAACAACCAAAAAAATATATCTACCAAAAGGCAAATGGTATAATTACTGGACAAATGAAATTTTAGAAGGCAAAAAAGAACACACCGTAAAAGCTACTTTAGATATCATTCCAATATTTATACAAGAAGGTGCCATAATTCCAAAATATCCAATAATGCAATATGTGGGCGAAAAACCGATAGAAGCCGTAAAATTGACCGTTTATTTTAAAACAGGTACAGAACAAAGTGCGCTTTATGAAGACGACCGCACTTCCTATGCATACAACGAAGGAAATTTAAGATATGCCACCTTTACCTATAATGGTACAGAAAATGAAATAAGCATTCAACAAGCTGTTGAAGGTGATTATAAACCTGATTTTGAACAGTATAAATTACAGTTAATTGGAGTGCCTTTTACTGTAAACGAAGTTTTGGTAGATGGGCTTGCAATTGCTTTTGATGCAGAAAGCATTGCATTACCCATTGGCTTTAGCGAGGTGATTTTAAAATAATCTGCATCATACAAAAGTTAAAAAAACTATACTATCACAAAAAATCAAAAATACGTGTTGAAAATGTGGTAAAAATTAACCAACTACGGTATTAGTTGCCATACAGTTTCATAAAATAGGTAATAATTCATCACAAATGTATATAATTATGCTTATTTTTGGCGATAAGGGGTGCAAAAGAGAAGAAATTATTTTAATATATTTCTCAAGCTCATTTAAAAAAACGTATGGAGGGAGATAACATAAAGCAAGAACGCAAAAAATTAGCTCGTCAATTTGAACGGCTTCTAAAAAATAACCAAACTGCTTTTTTCGACCATGAATGCTTTGAACGCATAATGGAGTATTATGAAGATCAGGTAAACTTTGCCAAAGCATTAAAAGCAACAGAATTTGCCTTAGAGCAATATCCGTTTTCTTCTTTCTTCATAATGAAAAAAGGAGAATATTTATTAGAATTAAAAAAGCCAAAACTGGCTTTAGAATACCTTAACAAGTCGATTATTTTAGATTCTGGCGATTTAAGAAATTACTTTATTTGTTGCGATGCACACGTAGAATTAGAGCAATACGACGAAGCATTAACCATACTAAATAAAGCCAGCGAAATGGCTACACCCGAAGAATTACCCGATGTGTATTTAGAAATAGCTGATGTACACGAAGAAATGGGCGAAGCGAAAACGGTAGTAAATTACTTAAAAAAAGTATTAGTATTAAAGCCACGCAATCACGAAGCGCAGAGCCGTTTGCAACTAATATCCGAACTTAATAATTGGGATGAGCAAGCCATCAACTTTCTGTTAAAATTAACCGATAAAGATCCATACTCAAAAGCAACCTGGTTTAATTTAGGCAACGCTTACAGCAATACAAACGATTTTGGCAAAGCGGTAGAAGCTTACGAAATGGCCGTTGCCATTAACGAAAACTATGAAGTAGTTTATGAAGAATTAGGCTCCGCTTATTTTAATATTGGCAATTTTGACAAAGCCATCGACAACTTAAAAGAAGCTATTAGTCGCAACAAAATGAACACTACTGCCTGTTTTATGTTAGGCAAATGCTACAAAGCTACGCACGATTATAACAAAGCAATCTACAATTATAGCAAAGCCTTAAACATTGATGCTTCGTACTACGAAAACCATTACGAATTAGCAGATTGCTACTTATTAATGGACAAATACAAGCAAGCTTTAGAATGCATTAACAGAGCACTAAACGAAAACGACAAAGATTTCGATTTCTACATTTTGGCCATCGAAATATTATATAAATTAGAAAATTACAGCCTAGCCAACCGTTACGTTGAGCATTTAATAGTAAGTAAACCTGGCAAAGCAAGGCATTGGGTAGCTATAAGCGAAACCCTTTTTAATGCTGACAAAAGCGAATCAGCCATAAGCTTGTTAAAAAAGGCCAACATTAAAAAAGGCGACCTTTCTTTAGTGCAATATCACCTTAGCGTATATAACTTTGATATTGGTAAAAACCAGCAAGCATTGGCGCATTTATCAGAAGCATTAAGCACAAATTATGCTGCTCATTTGTTAATTTTTGATTTAATGCCAAGCCTTAGCGAAAACGTTGATGTGTTAGATTTAATAAAAATATACAAGTCCTAATTTTTTTTTAAGAAGCGAAACAGGTAACATTTAATAAATTCACCTCCCGCTTTTCGCTGCAATCTTTTTGTTTTTATCCAACGGGTTTTAACCCGTTTAAAACAAAAAGGATTTACGCTACAATCGGGGCTACTTCAATAACTATCAACTTAAAAAAACTTTTTTATATTAGTCTTTTATTAATTGGTTGTGGTTTGCAATTTTTTATTTGGCACTTATAGTAATCGCATTAAAATTTCTCACCACTCCAAGTGAACCTGTTTACTTGAGCTCATACTGCGCAAAATTTATCCTTCTAAAATTGCGTCAATCGTTGCTTCAAAAAATAATGCCAACCAGCTAAGCCGCTTTCTACTCTAAACTCTGGCACATCTGCTGGAAAGTCTTTTAAAATTTCAATTATCAATTTTAAGTTAACTGTTGTTTCAGTTTCATGTTCTATTAAAAATTGGCTGGTAGATTCTCCTTTATATTCTTTAAACCGCCAACTGTAGGTAATTTCTTTTTGAGGTATTACTACAATTACTTCCCATAAATGTGTAAAAGTGCGACCTTCATTGTGCACAACAAAAGCTGTTTCAAAACCAACTTTGGGTTTAAAGTTTGGTAAATTTTCAAAATACCATTGTTGCATTTGTTCTAAATTGGTTAAGGCCTGCCACAGTTGTTGTGCCGAAGCTTTGTATTGATGTTCAATTATTATTGGTGAATCAAATGTTTTCATTGCATTTAAGATTTTATAAATTTTTGGAGTAGTGTTTTATTACTGGTGGTATACTGAATTCAACTCATCAGGTTCACTTATAATTGATGAGTTGCTTGTTTTCATTTATAAAATAAACAATTTTTTACGATAAAAATAGCTTTACAATTTTTTTAAAAAACAAATTTAACCCGAATAATTCAATTGTAATATTTATGTAAAATTTTATTATACAATTAAAATCACCATAATACGTTTAATAGTTTATTAACAAAAAAACATTTTATAAATTTATTGTAACAGAGTTGCTATGAAAAACATTACAGCACATTTAAGTTTTTTATTTTTTTTGTTACTCTTTTTTTGGGGTAAAAATTTTAATGCTCAGCAAATACCAATCATAAATTATTCAATAAATATAAATGGGCAAACTCAGTTAAACGTTAATTCAACTGAACAAAATTACTACGTTACAAAAATAAAACATCAGGCCGATAGTTTGTTTTTACAGCCAACTACTTTAACCCTTGGCAAGGCTAACTCTACTGTTATTACAGAAGCAGCGCAGCATTATCCTGTAGAGCAGTATCAGGTTTTAGAGTACGAAATTGAAAAAGCATTTGATACTGATGAAGATGGCATTGATGACATTACGGAATATTACAATGCTCCATTGCAAAGCCCATTTAATGCGGCACTATCAATAAGCGTTGAAAATGGTTTAACAATGGTTAATAGTTTTGCCACCTTTAAACAACTTTCTATTAAAAAAGATACTGTACAATGGTCAGAGTTTTTGAATGGTAAAGAATATGTAAAATTTATAATAAATGATTTAAACAAACCCCTCCTTTATTTTATAAATAGTAAAACCCATAATTTTCATAGTGATTTTACAAAGGCTGTTAATATTGAAATTGCAGGCGATTTTATTAAAAAAGGTCAGATTATTTTTCATCCCAGCATTATATCACATAATGGTACTTTAGGAATTTTTGCATTTAATTACAGCAACGGTAAGCCGCAATATTTTAAAATTGTACAAGCAACTTACGAATTACTTATTGCCAATATGCCCTTTTTAAAAAACAACCTAAGTTACTATGTAACCGCAAATAGTAAAACCCAGTTTAAACAAGATGAGTTGCTTTACCAACAATCAAGAGTGCCAATTTTATTTGAAGAAGATGTTTATGAGGACATCAGTTTTCAAGGTTTAAACCAAGGTGAAGGTTTGGGTTTTTTACGCTTAATGCCTTTAGAAGAAATACCAGGGCCCAGAGATATTGTGTTGTATGAAGCTTTGCCAAACACTTTACCAAGGGTTGGAGGTATAATTACAACTGCAATACAAACTCCATTGTCGCACGTTAATTTAAGAGCCATTCAAAACAACATACCAAATGCTTACATAAAAAACGCACTAAATATTGATGCAATTAAAAACCTATTGAACAATTACGTTTATTTTAAAGTTGAAAAAGATAGTTACGAAATAAGAGCAGCCAGCTTACAAGAGGTGAATACTTGGTATGAAAACACAAGACCAACCGAAGCACAGCATCCTCCTTTAAATTTGGCATACACAAAAATTTTACCATTAAAAGAAATTGATTTTTTTATGTCTGATGCTTTTGGGGCTAAGTGTGCTAATTTGGCCACTATGCATACTTTTGGTTTTAATAATGAAACTATACCCAATGGTTTTGGAATACCATTTTACTACTATCAAAAATTTATGAAATACAATAATTTTTTCGAGCTGGTTAGTGAAATGATAGGCCAGGAAGAATTTAAAACAGATAGAAATACAAGAGATGAATTGCTAAAAGATTTTAGAAAAGAAATTAAAAATGCTGTAATGCCTAATTGGATGTTGAACGATTTAGCCGCCATGCATGCCACTTTTCCAAAAGGTACGGCTATTAGATGCAGATCAAGTTCAAATAATGAAGACATACCTGGTTTTAATGGAGCAGGTTTATACGATTCTAAAACTCAACACCCAGATGAAGGACATATTTCAAAATCAATTAAACAAGTGTATGCCAGCTTGTGGAATTTAAGAGCTTTTGAAGAACGGGAGTTTTACAAAATAAATCATTTTTTAGCAGCTATGGGCGTGTTGTGTCATCCTAATTTTTCAAACGAAAAAGCTAATGGTGTCGCCATTAGTGACGATCCGTTTTATAATACCGACAATACTTTTTACCTAAACACGCAGATTGGAGAAGATTTAATTACCAACCCCGAAACCAGTTCTGTACCAGAAGAAATATTATTGCATAACGATTTTAATAACGAAGTACGTTTTTCAGTTTTACAATATTCAAACCTTGCGCAATTAGAAACCACAATTTTAAATAAACAACATTTAAAAGAGCTTAGAGATTATTTGTTTATAATTGATAACGAATTTAAGCAATTGTACAATGTTGGTGCTAATGATAAATTTGCAATAGATATTGAATACAAAATAAACAATACTAATCAATTGGTAATTAAGCAGGCCCGCCCTTGGATAAGTTACAATTTTACAGAAAATGAAGCATACATAAACAGAGATGTATTTAACTTAATAGTTACTCCTAACCTTGCCCGCAAAAAAATAATTGTGCAATGTCAGTTCTGCAACATTAATAAAATAGTTATTTCAAATATTGCAGGCCACCAAATTGGTTTAACACATTTACTTGAAAACCCAATAATAAATTTTGAGTTATATATTGAAAATCTTGCACCGGGTGTATACTTTTTAAGTTCATTTACAGAAAATGAAAAACACTATGAAACTGTAAAATTTATAAAGCAATAAATTTTATAGTTTATACACTTATTTTTTAATGCAGGTTTAATGTTTTAGTAAAAAAGTAATTTCGTAAGTTTTCATTTTTCTTTATTCTTTAACAAACTTATAAACCAATACTTCATTGTTTAAGCTATTGTTCAATTGTAAAAAATAAATACCATTATTAAGATGCTTAATGTTAATTTGATTTTTTACCATTGGTGCATCTTCAATAAATTTACCATTTAAATTATAAATTGAATACTTACTAAAAGCATAGCTACTAAATGTTTTTATATAAAGATGTGTGGCTGCCGGAACAGGATAAACTTGCACTAAACTATTTGCTGCATTATTATTTATTGAAGTAAACTGATCTATTGCAATTTGCTGGCAAAGCGTATCTGCACTATAACAGTTGTAAACCATTACACAAACATTATACATTCCAACTTCCTTAAATTGATGTGTTGGGTTGTTTTCTATACTTGTATTACCATCACCAAAATTCCATAAAAGGCTATCTGTATTTGTGGTTTCTACAAAAAATTCAACTACAGCATTAGTTACATTTGTAGTAAATGATACTTTTGGCTCGTTAGCAATTTTACATAAGTTTGATAGTTCATTTTCATTTTCAATAATATTTTGACCGCACAATGAGCGGCTTAGCTGTGGTATATAATCATATTCATATTTTTTTATCTTGTAAACATCTGCGTTTGCACGATCGCCCTGGCTTGTAATAGTGTTATAGCCTTCATCTGGGCATTGATAAGCCCAAATTATGTTGCCACTAGTATCTACCTCAGTAAAACGCCCACCTACTGCTTCGCAAATTTGTAAATGTCCGTTTGGCAAAACATTTATGCCCGACTCTCTATTAGAAAAGATATTGGTGTTTTTGAACTGACCTGTCCAAATATGATGTGGCATTTCTGGCAAAAAAGTACCATCTTCTGCAAGCGGATAAACACCATCTTTATCAGGATCAATATCTAAAATAAAAATGGCACTCATACCTGGAGTTCCATTCAGTTCTCCATATCTGTTATTAAAAAGGGATAATTGCCCTCCAAACCTTGTATGGTGATCTGGAATCCATTGAGGGTTGTGTTGATCAAACAAATGCTGTTTGCTTTCTATGCCATAGTTGTTTGGGTTGCCCCATCTAAACAACAAATCACCGCCAAAACCATATTTACCACCAGTTGAACTTGCTGCTTCTTCGGTACTTGTGCTATGGTCAATAATGTATATTTCGTCATCACTAAAATTAGAAAGCGCAATCTGATCTAAGTCTACATTGTATTCAACACTATTAAAGTGGAAATAGCTCCGTAGGTTAGCATCTATCTTTCTAAAATTTTCTTTTACATTTCCAAAGTTGAGTTTTGTACTATCAAAGTCTTGTACTAAATGATCAACCATTTGCCATTCCCAAACAACAAGAGCATCATCAGTTCTAAGAGGTTTTAATTCAATTAAAGATTCAGAATAATAAGTATTGAAGAGTACATCAGGATTTACTCCTGCCTCAAGAGCCTCTTGTGCTGATAAAATGTTTATACTCAACACTAAAAAATTTCCATTCGGTAAATATTGCAGGTCAGAATGAAAGTCAAAACCATTTTCTTCATTACTGCAATAGCGCCATAGCAGTTCATCTTCCCAGCTTCTTAGTTCAATACAACCATTTGCATTTTCTGGCTGGTCTTGTGCTAAAATTCTAACCACAGCACCAGTTGGCAGTAAGTAGGCACTAGCGTAACTGCTTGGCGTTTCAAAAACCCATTTACGTACAACATTGCCACAATTATCAATTAAATAAGTATTTTTTGATTTATTGGGCGCAAATAGTGTTAACCCATCGCTTACTTTTTCAGGTTCTGTATAAAGTAAACCAACTGTATTAGTTTCGTTTGTAATTTGAGCTATTGAAAATAAAGCTATTAGTAAGCAAATTGAGAACGAACATATTTTTTTCATTATTTAAAACTAAACATAAATTATGTAATCACCCTAAATGCAATTGTATTAATTTTGTAAAAATTAGTTGGAGTTTATTTCTAGCTCAATATTATGTTCAATACCTGCTTTTATGGCTGTTGGTTTGTCCGATGTTTCAAAAATGCGTTCGGGCTGCCGCACTTGATAAAGGCCATTATCCCAGCTGCCATTTTTATTTACATCTTCAATAATTTTGATGCTGTAATTACCTGTTGGCAAAGCGCTAAAAGTAGTTTTAAAAGAATCTAATGTTTGGGTAGCTAACAATTTGCTTTCACCAGCATATAGTTGTGCAAAATAAGTTAGTGTGCTATCTACATTTAACAAGCTAATGTTAAAACTGGTAAAATCATTATTAGTTAATGGTTTTAGGTTGATGGTATCGGCGGCACTTGTTTTGTTAAACATATTGGTTATAGCGCCATCACCTATTTGAAAAGTGTATACTTTTGAAGTATCAAATTCACCGTAAAACTGTAGTAGGTTTTTTTGTGCTTCATTTACAAAATAACTGATGTTGTTAGTTGCTACAGAATCTGCCAAAATGCTAATTAACTCTGGTTCAATTTTTTTTATAGGATATTTACTATGCAAAATTAGTTTGTTATTTTCATTAAAATGAAATTGTTTTTGTAAGCCATAAGGTATTAATGCAAAAGTATCTTTTAAAACAACATCAACTTTTGTAATGATGCGTATAGTATCTAACAAGCTATCTTTTTCAAAAACTAAAAATTCGGCTTTTTCTTTTAATGTTGTAAAATAGGCCAATAAGCTATCTTCTAAAAAATTGTAATTATAATGCACTAGGTTAGTAGAATCGTTAAGAGGTTTTATGTTAATGCTATCAAAACCTTCGCTAATAATAACAAACCTGCCTGAGTCTTTCAAAGCTTGGTAAGTCCAGCTTTTTGCAAGCTTTGGGCTGTAAAGCAATAGGTTAATAAAGTTACTATCGGTTGTTGCAATAGCATTTTTATAAAAAGCAATACGCTCCGAAGCAAAATCGTAAATATTATTGTTATTGGCTTCTTCAATTGCGGCAATCTTAAAATTTAAGTTGGGTAAATGCTTAAATTCGAATTGCCCATTTTTATTGGTGGTGGTTAAATAAGCTGGGTTTTCCTTAAAAATTAGTGAGTCGCTATTAGAGTTATACAAAATTACCTTTACATCGGCTTGGCCTTTACCGTTTGTGGCATCTGTTACTTTACCATCAATTTTTAATGAGTCAATATAACTGCCGGTGCTAAAAACATAAGTAAGGTTTTCGGCTTTGTTGCCTTCAGTTAAATCGCCAATAGCATTACCAAAATTGTAAGCATAAGTAGTATTGGCCTGCAAGGTTTTAGGTAGCTTAACAATTAATTTTTTACCTTTTAAAAAAACGGTTGGCTTTTCTTTGCTGTAGGGCGAAATACTCAACTCTTGTTCAATATTATCTAACTTTACGTATTCGTTAAATTTTAAAACAATTTTATCACCACTAAAATTAGTAGCATTTAAACCAGGCTCGGCTTCTAAAACAGTTGGTGGGGTTTCATCTTTTGGGCCACCATTTGGGTTAGATTGTCTGGCGCAACTTATAGCATAAGTGGCAATAAAAATAAGCCAAGCATAAAAAGCAATATTTTTAAATTTAAATGCCATTTAAGTTGAGGAGAACTTATTCAACTATAATGCATTTGTTTAGCACAACATCCATTAACATACCAGTACAAACGCCCCGTATTTTTATAGGTTCATTAATTTTGTAGCTACTTAATGTTTTTGCTTCAGCTTCTTGCAAAGTACATAACACACCAGAGAAAGCATTTTTACCCTTTATAGTAACTACTTTTGCACCTTTTTGATCATCGCTAATATCGGCTAAGTTTCCACTTACTTCAATTATGCGATCCATATATTTTTTATTGGCTTTCGCTTCGTTGTTTTCAAATTCTTTAAACAATTTGTTGGCGGGCAATACATAATCTGCCTTTTGTTTTTCCATGTTCTTATCGGGCATAAATTTTAAATATAAACCCGAAAACAAGGCGATAACAAACAACAAAACTACGAGGGCGATAACTACAAAAAACAGCTTTTTCAAATACTACAATTTTATTGTAAAAGCATTTCTGCTTCTATATTAATATTACGAGAAATACCTAAACGATCTACATCAATGGCTAATACTGCTGGTAATTTTTGACGCATAATATCGTTTATTTTGTCAACATTCATTTCTTCAATAGTTATTGGAAATGCTGATAAACCTTGTACACTTCCGTTTTCATTAACAGTAAGTGTGGCATTGTATTTTGTTTTGCGTTGCTCATCCCAAATATACAAAGTGCCTAATACTTCTACTTCATATTTACCTGGCTTAGCAAAATTAACTTGTTCAATATTGGTTACTTTACCGTCAAATTTTATTTTTGGATTTTGAGTAACATCTAACTTACGAGTATTCAACAAGCGATTAATGGCGCCAATTTTAAATTCAAACGATTTTAGTAAGGCTTGCATTTTAAACTGACCAGTTTCGGTATTTAGCTGACAAACAGCTTGATAGTTGTCGGCTTCAATATCTTGAATGTTATTACCAGATTCTACACTAATGTGTGCAGTACGGGTTGATAAAACCTGCGCATTAACTTGTTGTAAACTAACAATAGCTGCGAAAATTAAAATAAGTTGCTTCATCATATTTTTTTTATTTGACTGGTTTTAAATTAAAAGGTTGATTTTTTATAGGACAAATATAATAAATATTAAATGAGGTGATTGCTTGTTAAGATTTATTTAGTGTTATATGTCGGCATCTGCTATAAATTAGTAATTTGATAATTTTTTACCTTTTTGATGATAATAGGCAATTTCATTAATCCGTTTTAATCTCGTATTTTTTTTGCTTTAGCCAATTTTATCCAATGTAAGGCATTGCGTTTGCTTAAGTTATTAATTATGTTAAAAAATTCAGCAGCCCCTTCAAATTTTGAAAATTCGTTTGCCAAGTCAGTTGGTGTAATCAATTGGCCTACCCTCATCTATAAAATTCCAAAGTCCATTTTCTGATGTTGGATTTGCAAATAGTTAATTGTTTTTGTAAATGATGGATAAGTATATGCTTACCATTTTGTAAATTTATTAAGGCAAAATGCTAAAAAAATGGCTACTATAAAACTTTTTCTTTTAAACAACGTTTGTTATATTTGAACAAATCCTTAACCGCTATCAAAATTGATTCAAACATATTAGAACTAAAGTTTCAAGGTAATGATATAAAGCCTAATAAAGTTTCAATTAAAGAGCTAACAAACATATTAAGCAACTTTGATGAGGCGTTTAAAGCAATGATATTACATTACGACCCAACTATTGATTTAGATGATGATTACATAAGTCTAATAGCAATTGACAATAAAAGCCTAAGTCTAAAATCAGAACTTAAAAAGTTTATAGAGGTATCCAAAACAGCATATTTAGCATTAGCTTTAGCCATAAGTTCGGGAGATATAAATGCACTACCTGAAAAAGCTAAAAAGCCAATACACAACATTTCTAATTTTAATAAAAAATGGGATTGTGAGGCTAAATTTGGTTATTCTAAGAATAATATATTTAATGAAATTGCCAGCTTTAAATCATTAAATCAAGATAAAGATTACACTTTCCAGCAAAAATCAACCTATTATGGAGAGTTAAAAAAGATTGGTGGGGATAATCCAGTTGCTAATGTACTATCACTTAATGGCAGATATATTAATGCACACCTATCTAAAGAGCAAGTAATAGAATATAGTAATTTGGTTTATAAAGATGTAAAGATTGTTGGAAGTGCTAAATATTCAGGGAAAACTCTACGGTTAAAATCCTTTTTTCTAGAAAGTATGGAGGCATATGAAATACTATCTATTAATCAAACAGTTGATTCATTCAAAAAACTAATAAATACCAATGCACAGTAGAATTATTTGCCTTGATTCAATGATTTCTGCTTGGGTTTTTAGAGATGAGACTCCCCCTGATAGCGAAATAGAAAAATTTGAAAAGGCTAATTCTTTAATACAAAAACTTTCAGAAAAAGACTACAAAATTTTAGTGCCAAATTTGGTTCTTTCAGAAATAGCTTGTACCCTAACAGAATCCCAACAAAATTATTTTTTTAATTCTTTACCAAGCGGTATAATTAAATGCGACTTTAACGAAAAAACTGCTCGGATATTAGCAAGAATATTGCACACAAGATTTTTTACTGAAAATAAAGACTATCAAAACAAAGGAATAACAAAAGCACAGATGAAATATGATTCTTTGATATTGGCTTGCGCTGTTGATGCGGAGGCGGAATGTTTTTATACTGTTGATAATGGTTTTCAAAAATACTCAACTCAATTTATATCTATAAAAGACTTAGATGATTTGCCAGATTCTTATAATGACGGCACTTTATTTAATAAGTAGTTGGGTTACACAAATATATCATTGCCCTTTGTTCTACCCAATTTTACCTAACGCAGTAAATTACGTTTGCTCAAGTTGTTAATTGTGTTAAAAAATTCAGCAGCTCCTTCAAATTTTGAAAATTCGTTTATTAATTCAGTTGGTATAGTTAATTGGCATACCTCGTTTATAAAATACCAAAGTCCATTTTCTTTCAATTACTTAATACAATTTAAGCCACCTTGATCTTTCTTTGCATCTATAGCTAAGCCCTCAATTTTTATGCTGAAACTATTTCTACTTTTTTAAAGTTTCGGTTTTTATCAATTCAGTTTTTTAAATAAAACTTAAAATACAACTAATCATTATTTTTTGATCAATTTATTTTTATGGTGTAACAATTATTTAAAAATCAAAAACTATCGCCGTTCAACCAAAAATTGAAAAGATTGTTTTTTTGAATTTAAGTATAGATAATATCGACCGTTCACTAAATCATCAATTTTTATACCATTAAAAACCAACCCATTTTTAACTACCTGCCCAAGGCTATTGTAAATTTTATAAGAAGTTTCTTTTGTTAAGCCATTAATAAAAACAGCCTCTTTTGCTGGGTTAGGAAATAAAGAAATTGGCAGTTTTTCATTTTCATTCACATCAATAAAGATAAAGGCATTAACTGTATCGCAAAAGGTATTGCTGCCACGCTGGTTAAATACAGTAAGGCAAGCTGTATAATATGCCTCTGTTTGGTAAGTGTAAACTGGGTTATTCTCACTACTATTATTACCATCTCCAAAATTCCAAACTAAACTATCTACCCTGCCTAATGAAGTATTGGTAAACTCAACTACATTACTACCAACTGTACTTGTAAAATCGGCTACTGGTAAATTTACTAATGGTTCACCAAAAATAACACAATCGCTTGGGTAGGGGTTTAGTTCTGCTGGGCCTTTTGGGCTTAAATCTTTATTGTAAAAACCTGCAAAATTTAAGCTATATTTTTGTGCGTTAAATGAACTAGTTGTGCCATTTTCGCCCTGATTAACTAAACCTTGCGAATTGGTAGGAACAATGTATTGCCATACCACATCTCCATATGCATCTACTTCGCCAATTTCACCATTGCTGTTAATACAATATAAAAAATTACCATTTGGCAAACCCACACAACTGCTGCCTGTTGGTGCAGATGCTACTGCTTGCCTCAAAATTTCTTTAGTGTTATTAAAGCCAATTTCTTCATCGTACATAAAACTACCATTTGCCGTTATTGGAGGTTCAATTACTACTAAAAAAGACACACTTGCGGTATTGTTATTAAAAATGGAAATAAGAGGTTTGCCGTTGTTATAGCTACCGGGCACCCAATGTACGCCATGCTGACTTCTTATTTTTTGATCGCTGTTATCGCCTTTATTATAGTTTTGCGGGTTTCCCCATCTATACAAAATATCACCACCTTTACCATAATTACCACCACTATGGCTTGCCGCTTCTTCGCTTGTTGAGCTATGGTCAATTACATAAATTTCACTTAAAAAACGGCTGCTTAATACAATTAAATCAAACTCTTCTAAATAATCAATGGAATTAAAATGAACGTGATCGCTTGGGTTACCCAAATTAATATCAATAAGCTGCGGGTTGTCTGCAATCACTCCATAGTTATCTAAGCTATCAACAAAGTGTTGCACCGTATGATCAATTAAATGCCATTGCCAAACAATTTCTCCGGTAGTTGGTCCGGTTGGTTTTACTTCAATAATATGTTCGGTTACTAAACTGCCTACTCTTCCATATGCAGCAGATTCATCTGGTTCAAAACGTTCCCAGGCAATTACCAAAAAATTTCCATTTGGTAAAGGTTCAATATCGTGGTGTTGTAAATATTTGTTATTTTCATTGTAATCAAAAAGCCAAACTACATTACCTTCCCAATCTAAAATTTCAATTCCGCCGCCAGCACCCGGCCCGCCCATTTGATTATTTTTACGGTTTTGAATAGGGCGCACCAAATTACCATCATAATCTAAATAACAAGATAAGCCGGCATTATAATCACTTTGCCAGCTATTAATTACTTCGCCACAATTATCAATTAAATAAGCAGCACTATTACCACCAAAACCGCCAGAAGCAGTTGGCCCTGCATTAAACAATGTGTAACCGTTAAAGGCATTTTCACTATTTTTTAACAAGCCTACTGTTGGTTCTTGTGCCTTAACAATAAAGCATCTAAAAATAAATAAACAAAATATTATAGTGTGTCTAATTTTCATTTTTATATAGATTAGATTTTTCACTTCTTAAAATTCATTTTTAAAACGTAAATTAGTGCTTTCTAACAATAGCAAACATAAGGTAATACATGTTAAATAAACTAATAGAAAATTTAAAAACCAATAATGCGAATCCTATTTCGGGTATGGATGCTACTTTTTTATATACCGAAACATCAACCAGCCCCATGCATATTGGCAGCGTTAATATAATTGAAGGTACTTTAGAATTTGAAACTTTTAGAAAAATTATTTTATCGCGCATACACCAGTTTCCAATATTTAGAAAAAAATTATTACATATACCAATGAGTATTGATTATCCATATTGGGTAGATGATACACATTTTGATATTGATATGCACCTGCGACATATTGCTTTACCAAAGCCTTACGATTGGAGGAGTTTACGTAAAGTGGCTTCACAAATTTTTAGTGAACCTTTAGAACAAAGTCGCCCATTATGGAGTATTACTTTTGTTGAAGGTTTAGATGAAATTAGTCAAGTGCCAAAAGGATCAGTAGCTTTAATTGGTAAAATACATCACGTAGCTATTGATGGCGTTGGCGGTGCTGGTTTACTCGGCTTAATGTTTGATATGAACGATGAAAAGAAGCCCATACCAGCACCAAAACCTTACAAACCCAAACCCATACCAAATGAACTAAGTATGGTACTTAACAGCACCGCTACATTTATTGAAAATCCTTTAAAGTTTCCGAAAATGGTAAGCGAATTGGTGCGCTCCTCCTTAAAATCGGGAATGCTTGCGCGTGGCAGTAAAATGGAATTGCCAACCGCCCCTTTTAGTGCCCCGGCTACGCCTATTAATGGCATAATATCGCCCCGCCGAATGTGGAATACCGCAATACTTTCGTTAGATAGAGTTAAGGTATTAAAAGATACTATGCAAACTACGCTCAACGATATTATGTTGGCAATATGTGCCGGCGCTTTACGCAGATATTTATTAGAAAAAGAAAAATTACCTTTAAAACCTTTAGTAGCTATGGTGCCCATTTCGGTAAGAAGTGATGCTACAGAAAAAGAAGATGGTAATAACATAAGTAGCATGTTGGTGCAATTGGCTACTAATATTGAAGACCCGATTGAACGCCTGCAAACCATACAGGAAAATACTATGAGGGGCAAAACTTACCAAAATGCAACGGGTGCAAAAGCATTGGCTAATATGGCAGAAGCCATACCTTTTGGTGTGGCTAACCAAGCGGCAAGGTTGTATAGTCGGTTTCAATTAGCAGAACGGCACAAGCCCGTGTTTAATGTAACCATAAGCAATGTGCCCGGGCCTCCGTTTCCACTTTATATTAATGGACATAAATTATTTAGTATAATGGGTGCTGCTCCGGTAATTGATGGTATGGGTTTAATTATTACCATTTTTAGTTATAATGGCATGCTAACAATTAGCTCTACCAGCGATGCAAAATCAATGCCCGATTTAAATACATTTAACACCTATTTAAGAGAAGCCGCCAATGAGTTAGAACAATTAGTATTGGCTTATAAAGACAAAAAGAAACGAAAGAAAAAAGTTGTACTAAAAGCATTGAGCGACCCTTTATTTGCTCATATTAAAAAACACATTAAAGCAAATGCAAAATATATAAAACCCAACAATGGTATTTTTCAATTTAACGTAACCGGGGCTGTACCCCGCCATTGGAAAATTGATTTGAACAAATCACCCGGCACAGTTGTAAAAGGGAAAGCCAAAAACCAGGATGCTACTTTTACAGTAGCCGATGAACATATTTTACGCATTGGCAAAGGGGAAATGAGTTTACAAGTAGCTTTTATACAAGGCCGTTTAAAAATTGATGGTGATAGCAGTAAAGCAATGAAGCTTGGTGCAATATTGGGTAAACTGCCAAAGTTTGAGTAGCTAAATTTAAGGTAGCGTTTTATGAAAATTTAAACCGTAACTTGACAAAAAAAATTGTACTATTTAGCAGAGGGGGCAGTTAAGCTAATATATTAAACTGGTTAAAAGCATTAGGTTCTTAGCTTTATACTATAACTGTTTCAATAAAACTTTCATAACTTTTTGATCTTTTGTATTTCCGTATTTTCCATTTAGCAATTTTTTAATAATTGGTTTTGCCTCCTTATTTTTATGCAGTTTAATATAACATAAGGCCATAAACCATTGAGCATCTCTGCTGGGGGCTTTAATTTTTGTAAATTCATCTAATGCTTTTTTATATTGTTTAGCGTACCACAAACTTTGTCCGTATACAATACGTTCTGGGTCTTTTAGTTTATTTTGAAAATCATATTGTTTAAACTTTAAAGCTGCATCCATAAATTTCTTTTCGTTATATGCTGTTTCTGCTGCTATTAATAATTTGCTTCTGTTAGAGTTTCCACTTTTTTCAATTTCAATTATTTTAGCATTTTCTATATTTTCATAAGCTGCCAGTAAAGTATCTACACTTTTATTTTGATTAGCAGTAAACAAGCCAATTCCTACAAATATTAAAAGCCCAGCCGCAGCCATTAAAGGCAAATATTTTTTAAATGAAATTATTTTAGAAGAAGGAACTTTGTTTTCTGACTCCCGGGCAAAAGCTGCTTTTCGTTTTTTTAAAGCCTTTGCTCTAAGTACCAATGCAATTTCGTATTCTTCTTTAAAGGTTTCATCATTAGCTAACTTAGTTTTAAACTCTTCATCTTCGGCATCACTTAACTCATAGTTAAAGTACTTCTCCAATAATGTTATTTTGTCAAGTTCATTCATATTTATGCTGGTTGCTGTTGTAAGCAAATGTTTGTTAGTTTTTTTAATTTCAATTTACAAGCTCTATTTTTTTGTTTTATCGCATCGTACGAAGGAAAACCTAAATCCGCCCAAACATCTTTCAATTTTTTAAACTCTTCATATCTCATTTTTAGTAAGTTATGGCATTTTGCATCTAACTGAGTTAGCGCTTTGTTTAGGCAATGCAACCTAATTTCTTGCATATTCATTTCAAGCGGTTGAAAGGTTTTCTGTTCAAAAATATTTATCGTCTTCAATACATCCACTTCGTTTTTTGAAGGCATTCTTTTCAATTTATTTCTTGCCACTATGTATAAATAACCACATATATTTTCGGGCTTAAAATTATCTTGTTTTGTTTTTCTTTCCAAAACAAAAAAGGCTTCTTGGTAAGCATCTTCTACATCTTCATAAACTTTATTGTTAAACTCTTTAGCAAGTTTGTTCACTACTTGCAGTTTGCAATTTTGGTATTCCCTAACATAGAGCTCTTTCATTTGTTAAGAAATATCAATAATTAAATCCAAAAATCCAAAAAAGGTGAGTCATTTACAAACATATTTGTTGCTTCATCAAAACTGCTATCTCAGTTTTCTGCTTTATTTTTTTAAATGATGCGCATCATATAAAAAAAATAAAGATTAAGCAACAGATAAAAAAAGATTTTACAAAAAAAATCTATTGATCTAATATAGTTTAAAAAAAGCGGTACAGCTGTCATATTTTGCAACTTTTAAGCTACTAATATAATTAAACAACATACCAGCAATGGTAAAAATGGCAACAAATAATATAGAGCAATTATTTTTAGAGTTGATAGAAAGCAACAAAAACCGGATTAACCGGATATGCTCGGTGTATGCTAAAAACGCAGAAGATCAAAAAGATTTAGTGCAAGATGTATTGCTTAATATATGGAAAGCATTGCCCAACTTTGAGCATAGAGCCAACATTAATACTTGGTTATATCGCATTACTTTAAATGTATGCTTGCGTTCAAAATATGAACATAACCAGCAAAACAAAATTGAGTTTGATAGCATTAGTTTGGTTATAGCCGAAAATATTTTTAAAGACGCTAAATATGAACAACTGTATTATTGTATTGGTCAATTGCCCGATGCCGAGAAATCAATAATCATTTTATTTTTAGAAGACCTGCCCTACAAACAGATTGCAGAAATTGTTGGTATTAGCGAAAACCATGTAGCCGTAAAAATTAAACGCATCAAAAATAAATTATTGAAATGTTTAGACCCACAACACCCCCAACACCCACAACACCCAAATCATCAAAATGCACAAATATGAACGATAAAGACTTAAAGAAAATATGGAAGGATGCATCGGTGAATGAGCGCATTCAATTTAATAATAAAAAAATTTTAACAGATATGACTAAGGCTAATAAAAAGTTAGACAGAAAAATATTGCTGAGAAATGGTATAGAAATAAGCGCAGCTATACTTGTAATCTTTTATTTTTCAAGATGGTTTTATATGGAAGAAAATAGTATTGTAAAATTGGGTGCTGCTTTAGTTGTGCTTGCTGCTATTTTTGTTTCGGGTAAATTACTTTATGTACGAAGTAAAAAACAACCAGACAACCTTGTGTTGAGTATTAAAGAACAACTCACGCACCGCAAAAATTACTTAAAGCAAGAACAGCTGCTGCTTAAAAATATTTTATACTGGTATATATTGCCACTTATGATTCCAATTGTAATTATAACAATAGGTGCTTCTGGCTTATCAATTTTTAGTTTAATCTATTTAAGTAGTGTAGTAGGTTTTGGGTACTTTGTATTTTGGTTAAATCAAAAAGGAGCTAAAAAATTTGACCCATATATTGAACAGCTTGCTAAAGCCATTGAGCAATTAGAGCAAGAATAATTGTTCATTTTATCTAAAACAAATCTGATTATCTTAAAATTAACACGTCAAAAAAATCTTTTTTAAACTAAACAAAAAACAATGAGACAAAACATCATCCTCCTTAAAATGTTCTTACTATTTTTATTTTCAAATTATTTATTTGGGCAAGATACTTTAGTTGTGAATGCACTTGAAAGTCAAAACAAAAACATTAGCGGAGAACAAGCTAATTTAATTTATGAACACTGTAAGGCTTTCCCAAACAACACCCAACTTTCAATTGCATTTTTAAAAAATGGCGTGGTTGAATTTGTGGGAATTAAACGAAGCAACGATACTATAATTGCTTGTGACAACCATCAAGGTGTTTTTGAAATTGGGTCAATCACTAAAGTTTTTACGGCTACGCTGTTGGCTAATTTTGCATCCAAAAAAGAAATAAATCTAACTGATAACATCAACAAAAATTTGGATTACGAATTGGCAAGCAATGAAAAAATCAGTTGGCTTAATTTGGCGAACCATACGGCTGGGCTGCCAAGGTTGCCTTCAAATTTAAACTTACTTGCAATAGACCCACAAAATCCGTACAAAAATTATGGCGAAAAAGAATTGGTTGAATACTTGAGCAAAAAGATGGAGTTAGAACAAAAGCCAAATGAAAAATACGCTTACTCTAATTTAAGTGCGGGCCTTATTAGTTATTTATTGACTAAACAATTTGACACTACTTACGAAGCCTTATTAAGCCAACATATTTTCTCAAAATACGATATGAATCATTCTACTACTAACAGGAAAGTAGCAGAAAATCAATTAATACAAGGCTTAGATTTTTCAGGTCAACCAACTGCTAATTGGGATATGAATATTTTGGAAGGCGCTGGAGCTATATTATCAACGGCAGAAGATTTATCAAAATTTGCCCTTGCCCATTTTGATAAAGCCAATAAAGAGTTAACGCTTACGCGCCAAAGCACCTTCAGCATAAACGAAAATATGGATATTGGACTTGGTTGGCACCTCTTAAAAAAGCAGGCAACTACTACTTGGTATTGGCACAATGGCGGCACGGGTGGTTATACTTCTTCAATCACCTTAGACCCTAAAAATAAAAACGCTGTTATTATTTTATCCAATGTTTCAGCATTCCATCAAAATTTGGGCAATATAGATTTGCTTTGTTTTGCTTTAATGAACACTTTGAGTGAATAAGCTATAAGGCAATTTCAATTAGCCATTTAATTAATTTAAAGGTGATGTTTTCTCAAAAAATGTCACCTTTTTTCATTTAAACAAAGTGGTTGGTGAAAGAAAACCTCAGGTGCAAAAAATGCTTTTCTTTCAATCCTCCAATTCTAACAAATCAAACACCTTATTCAATTTGATGGAAAGGCACATAATTAGTTGGATTTTTATAGGAACAAATAGGTTACTCCGTTCCTAAATTTAATCAATTTTCTTATATTGATAGAAAAAAAACCAACCATAACTTTGAAAAAAGAAAATCAAGATAAAAAGGCTTCTGAAAAAGGATTTAAAATAATCCGCCCGCCAAAGTTTGAGTTCAGCAATTTGCCCGATACAGAAAGGCTAAGCTTTGAAATGTTAGATAAACGTAATTATTTGTTAGTTCATCAAATGTTTAAAGAAGATGATAATCCATTTGTAATACAAGAATACAGACAGTTGGAGAAATTGAAACCTTATGTTGATGCTTTATTGAATTACGCTAAAACATCTACCAAACGCGGTGGCTGCGATTGGTTAGTAAAACACAGGCAAAAGAACAAATATATAAGCATCATTAATATTTACGACCTAAGCAGGGAAACTTATAACAACAATCATAAAAAATGTATGATTGGTTTTACCACAGAAAAAACTTACCGGCAACAATATTACACCATAGAGGCAGTCAATAATTTAATTAATTATGCGGCAAATCATTTTGGTATGGAATTTATTATTGCTGATACCGAAAAACAAAATGCAGTTTCTAAAAAGTTCTTAATGAAACTGGGTTTTGTTGCTGCCAAAGAAAAATACTATTACTCAGATAAGTATGATTTTTTTGAGTATTACCCTAATAAATAATAAATAATCAGATGGAATAAAGCTTACTTCATAATTTTTATCAACTGTTACATTTTTCAAAAAATTGTTCTGTTTCTCTTTCTCTCGTTTTCATTTCAACAAGCATGATTTAGAATGACTTTTCTAAAATTAAAAAAACTTTCTTCTAAAGCCTCACCTTTTTCCATTCTCTGCCTTTAGTTTAAAAAGGCGGCAACCGAAAAGCCGGAATAGAGTAGGTGTAAATTAAAAAGCTAAATAAATATGAAAGTAAAAATCATATTAATATTAATTGGCATTTTTGGATTTAGTAATGTCAAAAGTCAAACTTTAAATGCTGGATCAGATCAAGAAATTAAAATTGATGAAGAAGTTACCTTACAAGGACAAGGGAAAATTCCACTATCTAAAAACCTAAGGTGTTTTTTATGGACAAGTGATAATTCAGATGAGGCAATTGCAAACAATCATTTATTAACCATTAAAGTAAAACCACAAAAAACCACGGTTTATACACTTAGTATTATTGAGTGTGAATTTAATATAATCATAGACTCCGATAAGGTAACCGTATTTGTGGATGGTATAAATACATTTACTCTAAAGTGTGCTTATGATGTTAAAGATTTTAAAGACGATAAGATAAAAGTAAGTGAAATAGCCAATCATAATGGTCAAACATGTTCGAGTGGTATAATTTATGAGCCTGCTGTTTTAACCACTTCATTGCCAAGAGAATCTATTATGGTAAAGGCAACTTGTGGCAGCCAAGTCCTTTATGCAAATACCATTTTGGTTGATTCTGGAAAAAAGACCGGGATAAATGTAGTGGCGAACAATGACATGGCGTGTGTTACAGGAACGTTTAACAATATCTCTATAAATGAATGTATTGATTTTGGAGCTCCGACAAAAGCCATTCAGACAATCGAAAAACTTATTAAAAAAGGACCAAGCCCTTGTGACTCTAATAAACCAGATCTCAACATTGCAGCAAATAGTAGTATTGAATTTTATTATTCAGCCTGCAAAGCTCCCTACTGCGACCAATTAACAGTTGAGGCAAGTGGTGGAATTTCAGGAAGTTTAGGTAGTATAGAATGTGGATTCCCCGTTTATGGAATTCCTTACGTTGCTCACATTGAAATTGTTTTAAATGTTGATGGCAGTTATTCCGTTAACTTAACAGGTAATACGAACTGTTCAGACCCCAAATTTTGCTTACAACCTAAAATAGAAATTAATGCTGGTGGAGGTTTGGGTGCAAACATCTTGTTAGGTTTAGCAAAAGCAAACTTAACACTTAATTGCGGTGTATCAGGAAATTTAGATATCTGCTGGAAAATTAATAATAACAGCTTCAAACCAGAAACTTGTTTTTCTGCAGGTACGCAACCTTTAACACTTAAAGGCTACACTCATGTAGGCTGGGGTTTAATAAAAAGAAGAGTCACATATGAAATATTAGAAGGCAATGAAAACCTATTTACCTATCCAAAAAATTGTAATCAATAAAATATCTAAAAATGAAAATAATAATAAATATAGCCATAGTAATCTTACTATCTAACTTAGTAAGTGCACAAAATCAATTCCCAGATTTTTCTTTCAGCAATATTGCATTAGAAGTTTCTAATTCAATACCTGGCATAATTAAAGGAGAAGATAATAATGAAAGTTCCTTTAACTATAGCGTTACCGGACAAGTTTATAGCGCAGAAGGAGTTAGTGGACATATTCAAACTTTAGCAGAAGGCTTTAACGGAACTACAAACAGAGAAACTCCCTGGGAAACCTTAACCGAACTTTTAGCGGCTTATCAAAACAACAATTTTGAAGCAGTAAAAAACTGTTATACCAATTCATCGAAGACAACAATTACAAACTTATTCAATTCTGAATTGGAGTTGAACGAATTTATGAGCTGGGCAAGCCAAATAGAAGGCATTGAGTTAGAAGTTACTTACGAATTTAAAGGCGGCATCTACGCACTTGCTCAAATACCAAATGCAGGTATTCAACCTTTTTATTTTGAATTAGAAAATGGGCAATACAAACTTGCTTATTTAGAAGATGACTCTGACATGAATTGGAATATCGCTTTGTATTGCAAGTTTAAACCCCAACCGATGCTTAGGCCAGAAGCTGTTGGTATACCAGATCAAATTTACATTGGTCAGCCAAACGATATGTTGTTTAAGTTAAATGAAGCAGGCAACTATCTAACTTTGTTCATTTCAACTGAAGAGAATGGTAAGTATGTAGTTTACACAATTAATGACGGCGGGCAATATGACGAAGACAGTCAAACTAATAAAGAAGTTGAATTTGATTTAGACGGAGACGTGCTTCCGGCAGGTGAGATTGATTTACTTTTTATAGAAACAAATTACCCAGTAGAATTGGTTTCAAACGAGATGATAGACAAAGCTGGTAAACTTACGCTAAGCGTTGTTTCACCTTAATTAATTAATCAAAAAAATTTAGAAAAATGAAATTATATATAATATTATTTATTATTGCAATAGTTGAATTGGTTGCCGCTCAAGGTTTATACTTTGAGCCAACCTCAGCAGCTTGTGCTGGTAACGATGGTTCAATAACAGCCACGTTAAACTGTGTTACAGCCATAGCACCTATTGAGTTCAAATGGTCAAACGGTATTGTTGAACAAACTAATGGCGTATCAACTGTCAACAATCTTACACCTGGCTTTTATAGTGTTATTTTAAAGGATGCCAATGGATGTATGTTACAAGATTCTATAGAGGTAAAAATGGATTGTTTACCTCCAAATTGTCCAGATATGCAAATCAACCCTGCTGATGTGTTTTGTCAAATGATTGAAGATGATTTGGTGGAGATTAACTTGTTTGACAATCAGCCACCTTATACTTTAACAACATCCGGCGGATTTATTGAAACTAATAATGAAGGTAATTTTTTAGTGCCACTAATATTACCAAATGAGACAATTACTATAACTAATGCCATTGGTTGTGTATTTACAAAAGTGATTGAGCGTAATATCGGATGCTGTTATAGATGTGAAGAAAATGAACCTGTAATTAATGAAAATTTTACCAAACAAGCGTGTATAGATGACCCAGCTTATATTTGGGTAGATATGCCTTGTGAAGAATTAGGCAATCCATGCTTAGATCATAACTTCATAACCCAAATCAAAAACCTCCAATGCCAAAAAGAAGGCGATACTATTTGCATCAATTTAAAAGCGAAAACCGAAGTGATTGATGGCATTATAGGTATAGATTATGAAGTAACTTATCCTAACCAAATTATGCAAGCAACTGGCAAAGTAATAACCGGTGAAGTAGTTGAAAATGGTGGCAATGGAGCAGGTATAGTAAATACTCAACTGGCTGATGATAAAGTAAGAGTTAGCATTTATTACGAAGGCAAAGAAGGTACAAAAACCTTAACCGGCAAAGGGCAAATCGCTTGTGTTCAATTTGTTTTGATTGACAATCCAACTCCTGGTACTTATGAAAACATCGGAACAGATGAAGTAGAATTATCATTTGAAAACGAAGTGAAATTTGAACCTTGCGCCCTAACTTCGTTTATCATACAAAGTAATAAAGCCCCAACAATTGATTGCCCAACAGAAACGATTACACTACAACTAAATGAGAACAATGAAGCTTTCTTGAACGAGCCAACTGCTACCGATGATTGCAAAATAGTTTCGAAAAAATTATCTAAACAAAAATTTACTTGTGAAGATGCTGGGAAAACTCACCAGGTAACTTTTACTGTAATTGACGATCAAGGTTTAAAAGCTATATGCGATATAACAGTTTACGTTGCTCCACCTGCTTTAGTAATAATATGTCCAGATGAAGAATTTATACCTTCATTTGATGATTCTGGTATACATATTTTTTCTGCGAACGATTTTGGTTTTCCATTAATAGATGTGTGCGACAATCCTCTAAATTATACATTTAAACCACAATTTTTAAGTTGTTTAGATACCAATATAGAATTTGTTGAAGTAACCGTTACAGATGTTTTCGACCAAACAGTTGAGTGTTTCATAAAAATTAAATGGGAGTTACAACAAGCTAATATTACTGTTGTTTATTGGCCTGATGAAAGACCAATTGGTAGCGACGAAACTTACGATACTAACATTACACTTTGCGGTAATGAAGCTGCTTTTGTAAAGGTTGATGAACAAGGCAGAGCCGATGTGACACTTTTAAATCCACAAGAACAATTTGATGTATTTAGAACCAAAGTTTGTAATAAAGATCAATCTGTTATAAGCGCACAAGATGCTAAAGAGGCAGCGCAAATAGCCGCCAAGTTTCCATTTCTCAGCAATTCCTTTAAATTTTTAGCTGCCGATTATAATGATGATGGTGTGGTTTCTGCCGGTGATGCTACAAGCATATTAGATATGGCGGTGGGCAAAATTTGTCCCGATAAAAAGCTATGGCAATTTCAGAAAAAAGAAGTGTTTGCAGCAGCAGATTTTCAATTAGATGGTGGTTTCCCCAATAATGATGACGTAGGAATTGATCGGGCTGATGTTCCAATAGTTCCTAAATGTTTCACACTTGCCAATGATGAATGTGAGCCTTTTAAGGAAGTAATTATTTACGGAATACTAAAAGGCGATGTAGATGGAAGCTGGCAAAAAAACTCAATGTACAAAAGAACGCCCAAAAAGAACGACCATTGCGGTGTTCAATTGAACTTTGAAGATCAAAGCCAAACTGAAAATGGAAACTACATCATTCCAATATCTTTCGAAACCGAAGGCTTTAGTAGTGCCTTTGATGTAGATATTACATTTAATGAAAGCGAACTCAACATAGCATCAGTAAATTTAACTAAGTTTGCCGAGGCTAATGCTGTAGCTATGGCTTGGAATTATTTGGAGGATACAAACAGGCTGTTAATTTCCGCATTTACAATTGATTCAATTGAAGTTACAGAACCATTATTTTTAGTTGAATTTGAAACAGAACAAGAACTCAATGAATCGATTATTGCAAACAGAATGGCTTTTGTAGAAGGTATGAATTGCGACAGCCCAGTTGCCATAAATGAAATTGAGCCAAACAAGTTCAACATCTTTCCCAACCCTAACAATGGTAGTTTTCAAATTGAATTAGGAAAACCGTTTTTAGGTGGTTTGGTTCAACTAATGGATGCTTCTGGTAAAATATATTATCAAAATAAAGTGGTACAAGCTTCTTCTTTTATTAATCTTGATTTACAAAATATCGAATCTGGTATTTATTTTATAAGAGTAACTGATGAAGATAGTATTGGCATTCAAAAAGTGGTGATACATTGATATAGCTCATCAGAAATGAAATATTCACCCTTCATTTAAAGGTGACATCTTTATAAAAGGTGTCACCTTTTTAAAAAGAGAAAAAATAATCCTGTAAACACTCACCTTTTCACCTTACTGTCTTTCATTTATACCAAACTTTTTTTAATCAAATAAACAAAATATGAAATACTATCTGATTTTAATTACACTATTTACTATTGCTTGTAATACCTCAACAAATGTAGAAATACCAGAAAGCAAAAAAAACACCTCAACAAAAAATTTAGATAATGAAGCCTTAATACAACTGCGTAAAGCCGATCAGGAAGACCGAATTTTAGGCTGTTCACCCGAAGTTTTTAGAAGAGACTCGTTGCGACAAATCAGGTTATATGAATTACTGGATTCTAATTTGGTGAAAACCGCAAAAGATCATTACAATGCCGGCTTACTTTTTCATCACGGTGGCGATACTGCTGCCAATTTAATGGCAATCAAAATGTTGGAAAAAGCCTTTGAAATGGATACTTCAATGAGCAAACAGAAATGGTTGTTAGCCGCAGCAACAGACCGGTATTTACTAAACCGGAATAAACCTCAAATTTATGGCACCCAATATGGCAGAGATAGAAAAGGTAATAGAATATTATTGGATATGGATACTACTCAAGTGACTGATGCCGAAAGAACGGAACTTGGTGTATCTACTTTAGCAGAGCAAAACCAGCGGTTAAAATGGAGAAATAAGAAACAGCTATTTACGCTTTATATAGATGGCATGGCTATTGATGAAATTATTGATTTATGTAAAAAAGAATGTATGGTAGATGGTGCATACAACATTACCAATAGAAGCATCAATAAATTTGCTTACCAATTAGAAAATGATGGTGAATATGAAGTGGCTTTAAAAGTATTTACACTAAACACTGCACTATTTCCTGATTTGTATAAAACCCACGAAAATCTTGGCGCCCACTTGCTGCAAATGGGTAAGCAAAAAGCAAGTATTGCTGCTTATAAAAGATCACTGGAGCTGAAGCCTGATAATAAATACGTAATTCAGGTTTTGAATAATATTGGTATGGAATAAGCTTTTCTAATAATATTCAAAAAAGAATTTAGTCAGCATACTCACCTTTTAAGAGTTGTTGCCTTTAGTATAAAAAGGCGGCAACCGAAAAGCCGGAATAGAGTAGGTGTAAATTTTAAATAACTAAAAAAATGAAAAGATTACTTTTATTAATTATGATGGGTTTGATTGCCTATTTTATGAATGCACAGAATGCGCCCACCTCAACTTACGAAGGGCCAATAGTTATTGACAAACCAGCACCAGGAGGCATTGGTTTAGTTGTAGAAGGCGGAAAAACCTGGTTACATAATGACGATGACGGTGACTATTCTTCTGTATTAGAATTAGGCGTCCGCAAAAACGCCAAAGAAGCAAATTTAAAAATCTATTCCTGGGATGGTGGCACACAAAATGGCATGCGGATAGTGGCAGAAAGAGCGGGTGCCGGTTTTGGCTGGTCGAGAAATAGTGCCGATGGTTTACAACGCATTAGCTCCTTTGGCGGAAACGACAGCTATGGTCAGTATTTGCGCTTATACGGTAATTCACCCGATGCTGCAAGCGATTTAAAAGTACTGTTGAGAACCAAAGGAAATTCTTACCTCAACACCGGTGGTAATTTTGGTTTAGGTACCGATGCACCTACAGCTACTTTGGATGTAGACGGAAAGATTAGATTTAGAGATTTGCCAGATATAAGTGGAGGTTATGTTGTCACTTCTGATCAAAATGGTAATTTAACACGTCAAAACTATATTGATTTTATAAATGTTTTACCACAACCAATTGGAGATAATTTAGGTAATCACGAGGCTACCAAAACTTTAGGTATGGATGGAAATTGGATTAATGGAGGCAAAGGAGGAAATGCAGCTGTGGATGGAATTTTCATAAAACCAGCAAATCATAATGTGGGCATAGGTTTAGCTACACCACTACAAAAATTACATGTTAAAGGTAATCAAATTATAGACGGAGATTTTTTAAAAATAATAGATGTAAACTTTTTGGAATTAAGAGCTAATGTTGATAACGTTAATAGTTCAATTGATTCAGACCAATTCCCTTTAGTAATTAACAGCGTCAATAATAAAAATGTTGGTATAGGTGGTTTGCCAGATGCTAAATTAGATGTTCACGGCAAAGCAAAAATCCGAAATTTACCTCTTGCTGAACTACCATTTGTTACTACCGACCCAACAGGAGTTTTACATCAATCAAATTATACACCTTTAGATTTTACTCCTGATAATCTTGGCAATCATTGCGCCACTCAAAATTTAGATATGAAAGGCTTTGATATAAATTTTGCAAAAAAAATTAATGCAAATGAGCAGGTTAAAATTGGAACACCAAGCTTAACATCTACAACAACTATTAAACAAAATTCAATTGAGATTAATCAAATTGCTCCAACAGACAATTCTAATATACTTAAGTTGCAAACTGGTGAAGATAAAAATGATATTGATTCAAAGGGAAAACCGCTTGTTTTAAACAACATCAATAATCAAAATGTTGGCATTGGTGGAATACCCAATATTGGCTGGGGACAAGATGCACCAGATGCAAAACTTGATGTATATGGTAAATTTAGAGTAAGAGATTTGCCCCCCGGTCAATACGATATAGTAACAGCAGATGAATGTGGTACTTTTTATAAAATATCAATTGATAGCTTACAAGGTACTCGTGGCGAAACTGGCCCCTCAGGTGAAGATGGACGTGATGGTATTGATGGCGCCACCGGACCTCCCGGACCGGCAGGTGCAGATGGAGCTGGAGACAACCTCGGCAACCATTGCGCCACAGATGATTTAGATATGAAAGGTAAAAGAATAAGAAATCTTTGTCCACCAGAATTAGAACTTGATGCTGCCACCAAAGGATACGTTGATGATCTGCTAAATGCAGCCAATAAAACAACGCCCGATTTAATCTCCATTATAAGCGAATTGAAAGCTGAAATTACCACACTAAAAAACCGTATTGAAACATTAGAAAACCAATAAACACCCTTTCCAGCTCGTGCCACGACTTAAAGATGAACTAACAAGTTTGTAGCACGAGTAATTTAACCTTTTACCATTGGCGGCCTTTACTATAAGAAACAACTGAACGACTTGTTTTGAAGATTAGGCATCAACCAATGCCTTTCTTTAAAAACAACTTGACTTTATTACAAAAAAATTATATCTTTATTTTGAAAACTAAACTGTTCTGTTTTATGAAAAATGCTATACTTGTTGTTCTATTACTTATTATCTCAAACACTTTATTTGCTCAAGAACTTAACAAAGATTCGTTTGACAGCTTATTTCTGCCTGAGCCTGATTTAATTAATGCTACTAAGCAATCTTTTTCGAACCAAAATGGCTCAGATAGAATAAATCACTTTGAGTTTAAAGTTAATAAAAGCAAGTTAAGCAAACTTGAACCAATCTCACCAGGGCAACAACCAGGCTGGAGTTATTTTTGGAATTATGGGGATGGTAATTTTTACATCACCACGGAAGAACTTGGGGAAATACATCATACTTACACACAGAACGATGCCTTTTTATTGAGAGTGGAAGGCACACCTATAAAAACTCCAGAAGATGATGATGATGAATTAGGGAGAATTCTATTAGATACCGTACCAATAATAATTAATGGCTTAAACTCACTTGCAATTAGTCCAAAAAAAAACGATTTCACTACAAAAATCACAAATGGAAAAAGCGTGCAATTGTTAAGTTCGCGTTGTGCAGTACCAGGTGAACCTTTTACCGTAATTTTGAGTGCTGAAAATAATTGTAAAAGACAAATTAACAATCCTAAAATCACCTTTTCATATAATAATAAATACATAGAATATGTTGATAGTTTAGAGTATTATACTAAAGATTTAATTGAACAATCTACATCACCTTTAGCCGAGAATGCAGATAGCTTAGTTTATGAAATAACTTTGCAAAATCAAATAAGAAATGAACAACGAAACTACTTTGCTAATTTCCAAACAAAGCCTAACATCGAAATTGGAAAAGAAATTAAATTTATAATTCAATATGAAAATGATTGTGATACCTTTTCTGATACTTTAATGTTAGAAACTGCAAAATCGCACGACCCAAGTTTTAAGCTGATGACCTTTTCTGATGCTATTGAAAACTGTGAGGTGCCGGTGATAGATTCTTTAGATGTATTCATTCATTTTGAAAATGATGGCGAGGGAAGTACAAAAACAATAAGTATTGTGGATAGTATTGTACCACCATTTAAAATTGATACGCCTGTTGTTTGTTTTGCATCAAAGCATAGTTTGGCATATATTCCTGATTCACTCATTAAACGCAATGATTCAATATGGGAAAAACCAATAAAAACTATTTTACATACGCCTGATTGTGGTGATTTGACTTTAACAAAAGATACCATTGCAAGTAACTATAACGACACCATTACAATTGCTTTTGATGATATTATGCTTAAAGGAAAAAAAAGTCCTGACTACCTAACAGAATCTTCACCAATTGAAACAATGGACGAAGTTAAATTTAGAGTTAAAGCAGAACAAAGTTACTCCAGCCCATTTTTTTGCAACATTGCCGATATTTATTTTGATGCTAATGAAGCAGAAAGCGTTTTTGATTGTGTATTTTATTCATGCGATTGCGATTCGCTAATTAGAGTTAGAAAGCCAATTTTACAAGGGAGTTACACAATTATTTTAGGCGATAGCACTACCCTAAGCCCAGATTATAGCAAACTTGATTTTACGCCTAATAAATATATTTGGTGGCCAGATGGCCAAACTTCGCCAACCATTACAGTTTCGCCTGTAAAAGATAAATTATATATGGTTGCGGCAAGCTACTGCGATAATGAAAGTGGCATAGAAAAATATATAATTGGAAGAAAAATAGTATATGTAAGCCCTCCTGGCAAATTCAATACGAATTTAATAATTGATACTATTGTTCAGCATGTTTCTTGTTTCGATACGTTAGATGGTTCTTTTCAATTAAAAATGACTGCTGGAAACTATAGTTTGAAATGGAACGATTTAAGAAAAAGCAAATATTTTACAGATTCTATAAAAAGGGATCGCATGGCAAATGGCACTTATATTTATACTATTACTAATTATGCTATTGACACACTTACTTGTACTAACACCATCACTATTAATGAGCCACCACCACTTTTGTTTGAATATAAAATTACCAAAACTCAAGATGTTCCAAACAGTTTATACAACATTGAATCTATAGTATATGGTGGAATGCCAGATTATGAAGTTACCTGGAAGTTACAAAACGGAGAAACCTCAAACGCTTATAATATAAACAATGTTGAGGCAGGTATTCATATTGTTGAAGTTGAAGATAAAAGTAAATGGGTACTAAAAGATACTATCGTAATTCCTGATTGTGATATAATTGACCCGGGTTTTATTACAGACGATTTAATTGAAGTTTGTGCAGGTGAGTATAGCGAAATAGTTGCCGAAAACGTAATAGTGATTGATGATTTTGATCAATTTTATGTGTTGCATAAAGGCGACTTGAATAGTGTTATAGATTTTAATAAAGATGGACGCTTTTTAAACGATATCACTTCTATTAGAAATGAAGAATTATATGTGTCAAGCATTGTAGTTCCTGTTGATGAAAATGGCGAACCGGTTTTAGATTATTTTTGTGCAGATATTGATTTGAAATCTACTCCAATTGTTTTTTATGAACCAATAAATATTACCGCTGATGTAATGTGTTATAAATGCAAAGGTACTTTTGATGTGCAATTTAGTATAACAGGTGGTGCAGCAGGTTATAAGCCTAACAAGGAATCTTATTTAGTTGCCGGCAGTCATTATGGTTTAGTTGTTCCCGGAGAAGAACAATATATAACAGGTATTCCTGATGGTTCAAATTATGAAATACATGTAATTGATGATGGAAGTGGCTGGGGAAGTAAGCTTATAAGCGAACCTATCCAATGCTGTAAATTACCTATTGAATTACTATCTTTTAAAGGCGAAGCAAAAAAAGAAGGAAATTTGTTAAAGTGGTCAACAGCATCTGAAATTGAAAACGATTATTTTGCAATATCTTATTCAAAAGATGGAGTAGAGTTTGAAGAATTGCAAAAAGTGAAAGGGCAAGGTATTTCATCAATAATTAATAAATATCAATATCTACATCAAAACCCAATAAGTGATTTGTCTTATTATAAATTATCTCAAACAGATTATAATGGTGATACAAATGTTGTGGGTTTTGTAAATGTTATCAGAAACGGAAATCAATCAATTGACCTTTTGTTGTTTCCTAATCCTGCGGTAAATGATATTCAATTGGCTATTAATGGTATAAGCTTACAACTTGATAAACTCATCATTTACAATAACATTGGAGATAAATTTTATGAATTTCTAAATTTGCCTAAAATACCAAAAAAGATTGTCATAAAAGATTGGCCGAAGGGGCTTTATTTGGTTCAAGTTGAACTTGCCAATAAAATAATTATTAAAAAGTTTATAAAGTATTAATGAAAGCGTATTTATTTTCCATCATATTGATAACATCTTTCACTCAAATTTCATTTGGACAAGATAATCCATTTTTAGCCTTGCAGGAAATTGATTTGACAGAAAATAATTGTGAATTAGAAAAATGGTACGAAGGTTTTAAAAAGCATAAAAAAGATTATAAGAATTATAAAGATCATATAGAGTTGTTAACTCAAAAAATTAATAATATAGATTCAAACCAATGTATTCAAAGTGAACAGTTGGATACTTTAACAGGTCGGTTATATTATCATTTAGGAATTGCATATAGAAAGACGAACCTAATTGAACAATCTCATGCATCTTATAATAAAGCACTCGAAATTTTCGAAACGTATGCAAACAGTAAAATTTTAGCAATTACCTATAGAAAATTGGGCAAGATATGGAGATTAAAAAAAGATTTTACTAAGGCGAACGACTATTTTGAAAATTCTGAAAGGATATGTTTAGAAAACAAAATTGGTTCATCACTTCATCGCGCATATCAAGAAATGATTACAAATTACTTGTATTGGAATAGAAAAGAAGATACTTTAACGGTAAATGAAATTTATTTAAAAGCAAAAGCAATCAACCACCCAAAAATTAAAGAAGAAGATAGATTGGGTATTGAAACCAATAGGGCTTTAATATATTGGAAAGTTAAAAACTACAATAAAGCTTTAGATATTTATATTGATAGTGAAGTGAGATATCGAAAATTGTTAGTTGAATATAGGCTTAATAAATCAGAAAAAGAGATAAAAGAACTACTAACTAATCATACCAAAACACTTTTAAATATTGCAAAACTTCAATTTAAATTAAGTCAATTTGACAAAGCCGATGAGAGGTTTACCGAAATTGAAGAACTGATTGAAAAAGATAAGGTCTACTCACACGATAAGCATTTTTATCAAGATTACTTAACTGCCAAAGCAGTTTTTTACGAAAAACAAAATCAATTTGAAAATGCTTTAGAAGAATATCAAAAAATTTTAAAATCACTATCATTAAATTTCACCTACCAAACCATCTACCAAAACCCAAGCCCAAACCAAATTGTCGGCAACCCATATCTACTAACCACCCTCGCCGACAAAGCAGAAATCTTCAAAAAAATGTACGCCCAAACCAGCAACAAAACCAACTTAACCCAAGCCCTCAACTGTTACGAACTAAGCTACGCCGCTGCCGACGAAATGCGGAAAAATTATAGCTTTGAAAATGCCAACACTTATCTTTCAGATTATACTTATAGTTACTACGAAAAAGCAATTGAACTTTGCCAAACTTTAGCCGAAGTATTTCCAGAACAACAAAACGAATACCAGCAAAAAGCATTTGAAATAGCACAGCGAAGCAGTATGAAAACTTTGTTTTGGAAAATTAATTCTAAATATGCAGAAAAAAATTTACCTCAAGCTACTAAAATAAAATTGAATGTATTACGAAAGGACATTACGGATCTGGAAAGAAAAATAGACGAAGATTTAAACAATAACAGTTTAAAAACAAAACGGTTTGAAACACAGCAAGAATTAGAAGCAACAATTAATATAGCTCAGAAATTAACTGTTTATAATAAGTTTAAACCAAACCTCATCAACCAAAAAAAAATGCAAACAAACTTAAACTCCAACCAAGCATTACTAAATTACTTTGTTGGCGATAGCCTTATCTACTGCTTTCTCGTTACCAAAAATAAATTTCAAATTATTGAAATTGAAAACCCAAAAGTAATTATAAAAAAAGTTGTTGATTTTAGAAATGCCATTGATGCAAATGAAATTGCTAACGATTTGGCACATCAACTTTATCAACAATTGTTGCAAAATATATTAACTGAATTTCCAAACCAAATAAACAGTTTAATTATTATACCCGATGGCATTTTAAGTGCTTTGCCTTTTGAAGCTTTACAAAAAACCAATAACTATAACGATTACTTGTTGAAGCATTATACCATAAGTTACGACTTACATAGCTACTTTTTAACCAAAACAAAAACCCAATCTAATCCAATTAAAATAAGTGCTGCAAGCTTTAGCGTTGAAGATTTTAGTAATTGGGAATCAATGCAATTACCTTACTTACCAAATTCAAAAAAAGAAACTGATAACTTAAATAGTTTTGTAAAAGGAGCGACTTTCCCACAAGCCACCAAGCAGCAATTTTTGCAACACTTTTCTAATGCTTCAATTGTACACGTTAGTTCGCACGCTCAGGCCGATACTTTAGATGCTGCTAACTCCTGTATTATTTTTTCAAGAAATAACGAAGCCGAAATCGATGATTTGCTTACCAGAGATGAAATTTTAAACTATAAATGTACTGCCGAAATGATAGTTTTAAGTGCCTGCGAAACTGGTGTTGGTAAATTAAATAAAGGCGAAGGTATTGCCTCATTAGCTAGAGCTTTTAGAACCATAGGCAGCAAAAGCGAAGTAATGAGTTTATGGAAAATTTATGATGGAACAACTGCCATAATTATGACCTCCTTTTATAAATTTTTAAAAAAAGGTTACCCCAAAAATAAGGCTTTACAAAAAGCTAAGCTTCAATACTTAAAAAATCAATCTACCGATAGTAGAAAGCACCCGAAAAATTGGGCTGGTTTGGTACTGCAGGGTAATGTTGAGGCTTTGTTTTAAATTTAAACTTTAATATTAATTTACAAGGTACTACTTTTGAATAATCAGAAAAATAATTCATATTGATATGGATGCCTTTTATGCATCGGTTGAGCAACGTGATTTTCCAGAATTGCGTGGCAAAGCTATTGCAGTTGGCGGTGGCGGTAGGCGTGGTGTAGTTGCAACAGCCAGCTACGAAGCTCGTAAATATGGCGTTCGTTCGGCATTGCCTGGTTTTAAAGCAAAGCAATTGTGTAACCATTTAATTTTTGTAAAACCTCGCTTCGATGCTTATAAAGAAGCCTCGCAGCAAATAAGAATCATCTTTCATAATTATACCGATTTGGTTGAACCGCTTTCGTTAGATGAGGCTTATTTAGATGTTACCGAAAACAAAAAGAATGAACCTTTAGCAACAGAATTAGCGCAACAAATAAGAGCTGAAATTTTTGAGCAAACGCAACTCACCTGTTCGGCAGGCATTTCGTATTGTAAGTTTTTAGCCAAAATTGCATCTGACTATAAAAAACCAAACGGACAAACGGCAATAAAACCACACAAAGCAGAAGCATTTATTGAGCAACTGCCTATTAAAAAATTTTATGGTATTGGTAAAGTAACTGCGCAAAAAATGGAAACAATGGGCATACAAACCGGCTATCATTTAAAACAGTTAAGCGAAGTAGAAATGGTTAAAAATTTTGGTAAGATGGGCCGCTTTTATTACAACATTGTTAGAGGTATTGATGATAGACCCGTTAATATTGACAGAGTTAGAAAATCGATTGGAGTAGAACGCACTTTGGCAGAAAATTTGACCGAGTTAAGTGAAATTATGGAACAGCTAAAAATATTACTTGGTAAATTTTACGAACGCTTACAAAAAGCAAACAACTATGGCCGCACTTTAACTTTAAAACTAAAAACTACCGATTTTAAAATTATTACCCGCAGCGTTTCAAAAAACTATTACATAAAAGAGGTGGCCGAAATTGAGCAATTAGCCTTACAACTTTTGCACCAAAATGCTGGTGATTTTGAAGCCATTCGTTTAGTTGGCATAACTGCCAGCAACTTACAAAAAGAAGCCATAGAGGGAGAAAATACCAAACAATTAAAGTTAGATTTTTAAACCTAAGCTGTAACTATTCAAAAGAGGTCAGAAGTCAGACCGCTTCGCTGTCAGAAGTCAGATAAATTCACTTGAGTGAAGTCAAAAACGCTCTTTTTCACCCAAATTATGTCTGACGTCTAATGTCTGACAATGAAATGGTCTGACCTAAATTAAGCCCAAACCACTTGCGCTTCATCTTCGTACCAGTTTTCTAATTTATTTTTATACTGTTGAAAAACTACGTTGCGCTTTATTTTTAAAGTGGCTGTTAGTTGTCCATTTTCTAAACTCCAATTATCATTTACAATAATTACTTTTTTAATTTTGGTATAATTTGGTTGGCCCATATTAGTATCAATTAAGTTGCTTAGCAAGCTTTCTTCTACTTCTGTTTTAGGTTTTGCTTTCCCAATTTCTGATAGTACACATAAGGCTACAGGCTGCGGCAAAATGCTGCCAGTAACACAAACCTGCTCTACGTTGCTATTAACTGAAAAAGCATACTCTAATGGAACTGGTGTAATAAATTTACCTTTGGTTGTTTTAAAGTTATCGTTTAAACGGCCAGTTAAAGTTAAATAACCAGCTGCATCTATACTACCAATATCGCCTGTGTGCAGCCATCCATCTTTTAAAGTTTCGTTAGTTTTTTCAATATTAGCATAATAGCCAGTCATTAACCAAGGCGCTTTCATTAACAATTCTCCTGTTTGCTCTTCTATTTTTAGCTCTACTTCTGCAATAGCTTTACCAACTGTGCCCAACTTTATGTTATCGGCAGGCATTAAGGTACAACCACCATTATTCTCTGTCATTCCATATACTTCTTGTATATAAATATCAAATTGTTTGTACCAATTAATAGTTTTGGCAGCCATTGGGGCAGCTCCAGTTAATACCAAAACGGCTTTTGATAAACCTAATTTTTTCTTTATTGTTTTTTTTATGATGCTTTTTACGATTGGTGTTTTCATCATACGGCTTAATTTTTTCTCACCCATTTTTTCAACTATAGCCAGTTTAAAGCGAGTCCATATACGAGGTACGGCAATAAAGTGAGTAGGTTGTACACTACTTAAATTTTCGGCAAAAGTATCTAAGCTTTCTGCAAAAGAAATAGTACCACCTCTAAAAATACCAAGAGTTTCAATAAAAATACGCTCTGCAATATGGTTAAGCGGCAGGTACGAAAACAAACGTACATTTATGTTTGCAGTTTTTAAATCATCGTATATTTCTTGACTATGAACTAAACTTGATACCGATGCCCAGGTATGCATTACGCCTTTTGGTTTACCTGTAGTGCCTGAGGTGTAAATAATGGTAAACAAATCATTTAGCTGAGGTTGATAGTTTTCTTTCAGCGGTTCATTGGTTTTGCATAAAGTGTCCCAATAATAATTAGCTTCAATAATGGCATTGCCCTTGTAATGTGGAAAAGCTACGGTTTTTAAATTTTTAGAAATTACTTTTTGTCGTTCTTCCCATTCATCTAACTTACCAACAAATAATAGTTTAATATTACTGTGTTCTGTTACATAAGCTAATTCTTCTTTGGCGGTGTTGGCATAAAAAGGTACAGAAATATGGCCACTCATCATTATTGCCAAATCGGCAACTACCCAATGGTAACAATTTTTTGAAATAATACCTATGTGGCTTTTCGGTGGAAATTTTTGTTGTTTTAAAAAGCTGGCCATTTTACGAGCCATTACACCAATTTCTGCCCAGGTAAATTGTTGCCAATTATTAGCATTGGGTTGGCGAAGAAACACTTCATTAGCCTTAGCGATTTCCCATTTGTAAAAATAATTTAATAACGTATTTGTTGCTGCCACGGTTAATTCAATTTGATATAAAATAATATATTTTTTTAGTTTTATAAAACAGCTTTTATTTGTTTGTTTTAAAAAGTGAAACTCGTAATACAAGCCGATGAATTATTTATAGCAAAAAAAATAATTTAATCTTTACTACAATAACACCTCTGCTGCAGCTTTTAAAATTTTATCCGCACCTGCTTCGTTGGTCGATTCTGCATAAACCCTCAATACCGGTTCGGTGCCAGAAGCGCGTATCATTAACCATTGGTCGTTAGGCAAAGTATATCTAAAACCATCCGTATTATCTTCTTTTATTACTTCAAATTCGCCAAATTGTTTTATGCCTGCTTTACATTTTTCTAACGCACCTTGTTTAAGGGCTTCGGTAATATGCAAATCGTTACGTTTGTAAAAAAACGAACCAACTTGTTTATAAATTTCATTAATTAATGCTTTAAGGCTTTTGCCTGTTTTAGCCATATATTCAAATATTAGCAAGCCTACCCAAATTCCATCACGTTCTGGTATATGGCCTTTTACAGCAATGCCGCCACTTTCTTCAGCACCAATCAACACATCTTCGGTTACCATTTTTTCAGCAATATATTTAAAACCAACCTTGGTAACTTCGTATTCTAAATTATAAATATCGCATAGCTTTTTAACTTTATCGGTTACCGATGCCGCAATTACCACTTTGCCAGTATAATTTTTAATTTTATGTAAATAGTGAATTAACAATAAAATAATATGATGCGAATCTACAAAGTTGCCTTCATTATCGTACAAACCAATGCGGTCTGCATCACCATCGTTAGCTAAGCCAGCTTGCAATTCATTACTATTTTTTAAAAGGTTAGAAAACTCTGTTAAGTTTTTATGTATAGGTTCTGGTGCTTGCCCCATAAAAGATGGGTTATAATCGCAATGCAAATAAGTGGCGTTGGGCATTATTTTTTTTCCAATTGCCATGCCCGACCCATACATTGCATCGTACCCAAATTTTAACTTATTAATTGAGTTTAGATCAAAAGCTTTATCAATAGTATCGTAATACAATGTATCTAAATCAATAAATTCAATTAAACCTTTTTCTACATAAGTGTCAAAATTTTGCAATTCGCCACTAAATTTTTCAGGTATCAAATCTTCAATTTCGGTAATTACTTTTGGTGATGCCGGACCACCAAAATTAGCTTTTACTTTATAACCGTTGTAAGCTGGCGGGTTATGGCTTGCTGTTAAAATAATACCTAAAGCGCTTTTAAAATGCATTGCGCCCATACTTATCATTGGGGTAGTTACAAAAGTGTCCGTCATTAAAACCTTTAAACCCTCATTAGCAAAAACGGTAGCACTTGCTTTGGTAAACATTTCGCCGCCAAAACGACAATCGTACCCTAATACTATAGTTTGGTTTAATTTCGGGTTTTGCTTAACCCATTTAGCGGTTGCCAAGGTTACCCTTTTTAAGTTATCAATAGTGTAAGTTTCTGCAATTATTGCACGCCATCCATCTGTCCCAAATTTTATTTTATACATATATTTAAGTCTAAATATTATTTAATATGGAGCACTAAAATAGAAGTAAATGTTGTTTTAAAATAAACTTTAGTACAAATTCTTTTAGCTATAATTTTTTAAGTGTAGAAATTACTTGAATCGCCTCTTTTTTTATAGATTGAAATTGTTTTAAAGTAATACTATTGTTTTCATTTATATAGCCTTTGTATTTTTCAAAAAAGGAGTCGCTATTACTCACCAATTTTAACTTGGTTAATAGTTTTTTAAACGAATTATTAAAAGCTGCTTTATCATTCTGTTTTATATCTATTTCGCAAATTTTTAAATCACCAGGTATGGTATTTATTATAAATTGAACCATGCCAGTTTCTAACTTAATATCGCTATTAGTATAGTTTTGAAGGTTAGTCATATCTAAGTTGCTAAAAGTATTTACGTCATTTTCTAACAACTGTAACAAGTTTTTAATTTCAGATACTTTCATTGGTTTTTATAAAAAAAGGCATTTTTACCTTTATAGTAGATACTTAACGTTATTGTTTTTAAAATAGTTTAAGATTATTATTATAAACCATTATTTATAACAAATTGAATGTTGTATATTTGTTTGAAATAAAAAATATTGTATCTTTTATATTTTGCATTTATAATAAGTAATGGATAAAAAAATAATACTTTCTGACAAAGCACCGCAGCCGATAGGGCCTTATAGCCAAGCTGTAAAAGTAGGTAGTATGTTGTATATTTCTGGTCAAATTGCCATAAATGTTGAAAGTGGTAAATTAGTGCTTGACAATATTAGTGCAGAAACGCATCAGGTAATGAAAAATATATTTGCTATTTTGGAAAGTGAAAATTTAAACTTTAATAATGTGGTAAAATCTTCAATATTTTTAAGTAACATGAACGACTTTAATTCCGTAAATAAAATTTATGGTAGTTATTTTGAAACAAACCCACCTGCTAGAGAAACTGTTGAAGTCTCAGCTTTACCTAAAAATGTAAATGTAGAAATATCAACCATAGCTTGTTATTAATCATATTATTTAATTTAACCTTTTAAGTTACACTTGTTTTGACTGCACAGCTCGATGACGACTTTTTAATAAAAGAAATAGTAGCTAAGCAAGATAATGCTTGCATAGAGGAGCTCTATCGTAGATATTCAAATAAAATTTATCGTAAATGTTTAAGTTTTGTAAAGGATTCTTCTTTAGCTGAAGATTTGACACACGATATTTTTATAAAAACATTGCTCAATCTTGCCAAATTTAAAGGCAAATCAAAATTTTCGACTTGGATATATTCTATCACTTATAATTATTGTATTGATTACATTAGAAAAAGCAGAAAAATGAATTATGTAGAAATATCAGAAGAGGAAAACCGACTTGAGCATGATAGCTATGAAGATGATGGCTATTTAATAGAAGTTGAAACTGGCCGCATGATTGAATTATTAGAAATGTTAAGAGCCGATGAGAAAATGATTTTACTAATGAAATATCAAGATGGCTTAAGTATTAAAGAAATTCAAGGCCTTTTAGAAGTTTCTGAAAGTGCCATAAAAATGCGTATCAAAAGAGCAAAAGAAAAAATGAGAGAGTTATATAAGCGCACTTACAAAGAAGAAGTGTAAAAATTTATTGCTAAATGAGTAAAGAAAGAGAAAACAAATTTAACTTAGAGCCAATGGAAAATCCAGATCCAAATTTACAAGAAAAAGTAGAAGGCACTTATGGATTAATACATTCCATTTTTAAAGTAACTGGTTTCTTTTCATTTATTCTAATAGAAACAGTTACAAAATATATTGATGTTTTATCAAAAAACGACAAATAAAATAAAATGATTCTTATACAAAACCAAGGAACCAAAAGTATTTTCAATATTGGCACAATAATAACCGATATGATGAATACATATTTACCAATGGTTATTAATATATTTATTGGTTTAGCCATATTTTTAATTGGCTTTATAGTTGCTAAAATAATTTATAACATCATTTTAAAAACACTAAAAGCTATTAAGTTGGATAAGGTTGATGATATGATAAGGCAGGTAGATATGTTTAAAGCATTAGACTTTAATCTACCTAAATTTTTAGCCAAATTGGTTTATTATTTAATATTATTGTTAGTACTGCAAATATCGGTTCAATCAATGGGTATTTCGAGCTTATCAAATGGTTTAAATGCTATTTTGGCTTATATGCCCAAGTTAATTACTGCTGCAATAATATTTCTAATTGGTGTATTTATTGCTGATATAGTTAAAAATGCATTAAGATCTACCACCGAATCGTTAAACATTAAAACGGGCAAATTTATTAGTGATGCCGTTTTTTACTTTTTAGTTATAATTATTGCTTTAATGGCTTTGGGCCAGGCAGGTATTGATACCACGTTAATTACCAATAATTTAACAATGCTAATTGGTGGTATACTTTTAGCTTTTATGATTGGTTTTGGCTTTGCTTCAAAAGATTTAATGTCGAGCATGCTAAGTTCAATATATGTAAACGATAGTTTAAACATTGGCAGTAAAGTAAAAATAGGCGATATCTCTGGCGAAATTATTGAAATGACTTCTACTGCTGTAATTATAAAATCTGCCGAACGAAAGGTATCAATACCAATGCATAAGTTAACAAACGAAATAGTTGAAATAATTAGCTAACTTACCATCTGTAAAAAAATATAACAAATAAAAATGAACGAAAGTCAAATAAACTTTATAGGTGCAGGCACCACCATAAAAGGAAAAATTACTACTAACGATGATGTTAGAGTTGATGGCGTTGTTGAAGGAGATATTAATACAAAAACAAAAGTAATTGTAGGTGAAAACGGTACGGTAAACGGCGAAATAAATGCTACCTCTGCTACCATTTCTGGCCATATTGATGGTTCTGTAATAACAACCGAAAGTATTACTTTAATGAAAAACAGTAAAGTATCTGGCAATGTATCCACCAAAAATTTAGTAGTAGAAACCGGCGCTTTTGTAAACGGTAATATTAAAATGAACTCTATGTCGGCAGGTTTAGATAACCAAACAACCACCAACACCAATAAACCTGTAGGTAGGTTTGGTAGTAAGTAAATTAGCTTTGCTTTAGCTTTTTTTGCTCATCTTTTATTACAGATTTTATCATATTTAATTGAGATAGCTTCCCTCTTGAAAGTACCTTCATCATCCTGTTTTCATTCAATTTCATTTTTTTTAAGATGATTTTTGGACTGCATTGTTTATAATACCAATAGCATACTTGGCCATAAAACCATTCTAAAAATTGTAATTTATCTTTAAGCTTCTGCTTACCATTTTTTGCTTTAAAATTATGCCCACAAAAAAGTGTATCAAAATCTAATTGTAATATTTTTTTTATAGATTTAATTTGTTGTGCAATACTTTCATTAGCTAACATATACTTAATTGAAGAGTTGATATACAAATCGCCACTAAACAACCAACCTTTCGAGGCTTCGTATAAAGCAATCATATCTTCTGCGTGACCAGGTATATCAATAATTTTAAAAGTATAATTTGGCGTTGAAAGTTCATTTTTTTCTAAAGCAGTAATATTAAAAGCAGGTCGGTTGCCCCAGTATATTTTTTGTGGCAAACTAATTGGTGGTGGGTTTTTCATAAGCTGCTCACATTTGGCAGAACCATAAACTGGTACATCAAATTGACTTTTTATTTGCACCAAATTACCAGTATGATCTTCGTGATGATGTGTTACACAAATTTGCTTAACTGATAAATCTTTAACAAAATTGAGAATTGCTTTGCGCATACGACTTTGCCCAACATCTATTAATAAACCATCAACATAGTAAACATTTACAGAAAGTGCTGCTTTGCCAAAAGGGCTGTAACCTGTGGTAATTGCTTGCACTACATCAAAATTAAAAGGAGTAACTAATTTCAAATTAAAAAACAAAGTTGAGTTGCTACAAAGCAATGAAAAGTTTTTTAATTCAATTAATAAAAATCACAATATTTCATAAAAGCAAAAATCATTAACAAATAATAGTAAAGCACACGTGTTTCAAATAGATGCTTTACCGTTATGTTTTATTTACCACTTAATAAATTGACAATATGAAAATTTTATCTACCTATTTGTTTTTAATTCTATTATTAATTTCCTGCAACAGCGATAATGATCAAAGAATAGTTTATAACAACCCAACCATTAATGAAGACCAGGAAAACTCAGAAAATTCTACTGCCGATAATTATAAAAAGATTTTAGCAGATTTACCTTTTTCATTTGATAGTCTTGAATATTTATATTTTCCAATTGGTGAAACGAGTGAAAGCTACGAAATGAATATTCGATCAGTTGCTAAATCATTTAGTAGAGAATCAAGCAAATCGTATTCACTTGGTTACATAAAAGAGAATAGTGCGAGATGTGATTTAAACAACCTGCTTATAAGGCCAAAAAACAGTTCAACTTTTAAGCTCTTAACAAAAGCTGATTTAAAAATAAAAAGCATTAATTATCTATATAGAATTGATACGCTACACAATATTGATAAATTTATTTACAGAATTATTGATGCGGACTCTAACAAAGATGCTATTATTGACAATAATGATTTAGTTGCTTTATATACTTCAAATACCAATGGGAATAACTTAAGGAGAATAAGCCCGAAAAATGAACAATTGATTAATTGGGAAACAGAAGATGTACCTGGCTTACTTTATTTTAGAACAATGGAAGATATTGATAAGAATGGTGAATTTAACAATAAAGATAGAATTAACCTATATGAATACGATTTGGTAAAAGGCGATTCTGCTAAACTAATTTTTAACAATGAAATTTATCAAAGAATAAAAAATGAAATTTAATTTATAGTAACAATAGCCATTATCTCACCTTCTTTCTTCTGTTTTTTTCAAAATCTTCAAAAATGTATTCGCCTAAACCTTTTAAACTGCTGTAATAGGCTTTGCCTTTATTAGCCAGGGTAAAATCTTGCACAAAGCGTTGCAAGTAAGGGTCTTTGGCAATCATAAAAGTAGTAATAGGTATTTTTAATTTTTTACAGGCCGCAGCCAAGTGTAAACATCGGTTTACAATTTTTCTATCTAAGCCAAAACTATTTTTATAATATTTTTTACCAATTTTTAAGCAACTAGGCTTGCCATCAGTAATCATAAAAATTTGCTTGTTGGCATTTTTACGTTTGCGCAATAAATTCATTGCTAATTGCAAACCGGCAACCGTATTAGTATGGTAAGGCCCAACTTTTAAATAAGGTAAATCTTTAATATTAATTGGCCAGGCATCATTACCAAATACCAAAATATCTAAAGTATCTTTTGGGTAGCGGGTGGTTATTAATTCGCTCAAAGCCATAGCAACTTTTTTTGCTGGTGTAATGCGGTCTTCTCCATACAAAATCATGCTGTGCGAAATATCAATCATCAACACCGTACTCATTTGGCTTTTGTGTTCTTTTTCATGTACTTCTAAATCGCGCTCGGTCATTTTAAAGCTATCAATGCCGTGTTCTATTTGTGCATTGCGCATGCTATCGGTCATGTCAATTTGATCTAAATTATCGCCAAATATGTATTGCCTTTTGTCAGAAGTAGGTTCATCACCTATACCAGTAGATTTTGTGCTGTGGTTACCTCGTCCCGATTTTTTTAGTTTACCAAATATTTCATCTAACGATCTTTTACGAATACTGCGCTCACTTTTTGCAGTAATTTGCATAGTGCCCGGCTGGTTGGGATTGTCTGTTATGTAACCGTTTTCATACAAATCTCTAATAAAATCGCCCATACCATACTCATCATTGGTAAGGTTATGCTCATTATCTAATTGGTTCATCCAATCTAACGCTTCGGCTACATCGCCCGAAGTATAAGTAAGCAGTTGCTCAAAAATATCTAACAAGCGTTCAAAGTCACTTCGGGTATCTTCTGGGTTTTGGTATTGGCTAAACTGAAATCCTAACATTTAATAATTCGTTCAATGCAATAAAGGTAGTTTATTTTTTTATTGTAAGATGCCTAATATTAAATTGACCATAAAACTGATATACAGTTGAGTTTTTAAAGTGCAGCGTAATAAGTGCAGGTTTGTAATGTTGGCTATAGTACAAACTTTTAGTACGACTTTAATAAGTTAAACAAGTCAACATTTATATAAAAAACCTCCTTCCCTATTTTTTTATGATTTACGATGCCTAATTTTTCAAATTGTAATAAATATTTTTTGGCGGTATTTAAGCTTTTAATGTTACTACTTAGCAAGCTCTTGGGGCTTATATAAGGTTGTTCAAATATTTTTTCAATAGTGGCTTTATCTATTTTTGGGTGTGTTTTGTTAATCAACTGCTTATTGGTTTCAAACAATTGGTTAATTTCTGTAATAATTTTAATGGTATAAGCCGATGTTGTTTCAATTGCCTTTAATAAGTACAACAACCAGCTTTGCCAATTACGTTTAGCAGTAACCTGCTGTAGGTAATTATAATAGTTGCTTTTAGTTTTAATAATGTAAGCACTATGATACAAAATGGGGTAGTTGAGTAAGTTTTTCTGTATCATTATTAAAAGGTTAAGTATTCTGCCGGTTCTTCCATTGCCATCTCTAAACGGGTGTATGGCTTCAAATTGATAATGAGCCATAGCCATTTTTAGTAAAGCATCATAAGGGTATTTTTCATCATCATTTATAAAATTTAGTAAGTTTTTAATTTTTTTTTCAAGTACTTTTTCTCCGTTAGGTGGCGTGTAAATAGTGCTTCCGGTAAACGTATCGGTACTGGCCCTTTTTATAGTAACTCTTGTTTGCGGTGGTCTTATACCATCATTACTTTGTTTTACCTTCTGGTAAATTTCTATTAAAACATCTTTAGTAATTATTTGTTTTTTTTGCAGCAAGTTAAAGCCTGCCCACAAGGCTTCGCGGTAGTACAATACTTCTTTTACATCACCATAATATTCTTCTTTCTTTATTGTAATGTTTTCGTAAAGTTCCTCATCGGTAGTGAAAATATTTTCTATTTCTGTACTGGCTTTTGCTTCGCGTAAAGCGAGTGTGTTTATTAGCATGGTTTGGTTAGGCAGTTGGTTGGCTAAGCCTTTTAGCTCGGCCAATGCTTTGTTAGCATTATTTAAAGCTAGTAATACTTCGGTAGAATAAATTTTATCTGCATCAGGCGGTAATAGCGGCAGCTGATTGAAGGGAATTTGTCTATCAAAAGGAACAATTGTGTTTGCCAAAATAATATTTTCTGTCAAAAATAAGCTTTTTTTGACAAAAATCCAATTTGCTGTCAAAATTTGATCGTTTTGATACATATTTGTCAAAAATCTCTTTTTTTTGACAGAAAGAAGATTTGCTGTCAAATTTTGACATTAAAATCTATAATTTGTCAAAAAAACTAAAAATTTGACATTTACAATTAGCTTATTACCCAAATTATATCGCTTTGTGCTTTTTCAGTTCCCTCTAAATTAAGCTCTATTAATTTAGTAGCATCAAAATTATCTAAATATTGTTTTACTGCTTGTTCTATTTTTTTAAGATGCGCTTTCAACTTCCAATGCTGTCCACTTTTAGCGTATAATATTATAAACAAACGATTTTTTAAATGAAACCGGCCTTGGCTACTTTGGTTTTTGTATAACCATTTTACCACATCTTCTTTTTGATTTATGGCTTCATTAAAACTCATTTTCAAACCTCTCGGAAACACCGTTGTTTTATGGTCGAAAGGAATATCATCAATAAAAAAATCTACTGCTTTATCTTTCGCATTTTCGGTAGATTTTACTTTTTTGTGCGTTTTAAAAATTGACTCTACCGCCATAGCGCTATTAAAATTATACCAACGATTTAAAGCATAGTTTTTAATCAGTTCGTAATTTCGTTCGTTCTTAAATTTATCTTCAATAATTTGTAAAAGCTTATCAAAAGCAAAGGTTTTATAAATAAACCTGGTTTGCCCATCTAAAACATTGGTTTGTTTTGTACCCCATTTGTAAGGGTAGGCCAAACGCTTGTTTAATTCAGTTGAAATATTTTGGACAGATTGGTTCATTGTATAAAAGTAAACAGCCCACTTTAATAAAGTAAGCTGTTATGTTTTTTTTTTAGCAATAAAGTGGTTTAATTACTTGCAACAGACATTTTGTTAATTAACTCCAAAGAGCGTTCTGCACCAAAAATCTTCATCACCTCATCTGCGCTACCGCCATTGCCGCCCATTATTACTACTTGCGGGGTAGATGCTTTTGCAATGTTTTGAGAAGTTACTTTAGCAATTTCAATTTGCAATTGCATTTGTTGCTCTGGTGTTAAACCCGCAGTAACTAAGGCTTGGTTGGCGGCTGCTTGTGCTTTACCTTCTTCTTCTACTTTTTGAGCTACATAAGCTGCTTTTTCCGCTTCTTCTTTAGCTACTAATTTGGCTTTTCTTGCTTGTATTACTTCTCTTTGTTCTTCTGCCTCTTCTTCCGATTTTACTTGGGCAATTCTTTCTCTACCTTCTACAATAGCAGTTTGTTCTTTTTGTTGAGCTGTTATTAGCAACTGTTTAGAAGTAGCTTCGTCTGCCGCCGCATCAATTTTAGCTTTTAGTTTTTCGTAAATCCGTTCATCATATTCAATAAAATCTATCGAAACAAATGATGGGCGTAAATTGTAGCGTTGCACATCGCCAATTGTTCTTAGTGCCAAACCACTACTGTCTTTTTTTGGTACAACTTCAATGTATTTTTTAGCACTACCATCTTCTTGTACTAGCGATTTTGTTTCGGATGCTAACAAAACCTGCCCGTTTCTCAATTGATCTTGAAAGTAATCTTTTAGTTGAGATTGTCCACCAGAGTAATGTGTTTCACTAGTCATTCGTTGGCACGAGTAGCTGGCGGTTTCTCTTTGATATTGCATTAAAGTAGTAGTGGCTAAGTTGCTCATATTATTGTAAGTGGTATGCAAATCAATCATTTCTTTCTCCGTATTAGGTAAATCCCATTTTACTGTATGACCCATTAATGCCTGGTCGCCTTCTGAAAAAGTGCCAATGTTTGGGGTGTTCCAATAATCGGCATCTTTACTTTTTTTTGTTTCTGGCCCAACTTGTATGGTAACATTATTGGGGTAAGTGGTTACGGTTGACATTAAGCCCGACCAATACAAACCGGGCTCAAAACGAACTGATAAATCGCCACTAATAGTTTGTACTACTTGCCGGTTGCCAGCATTGTTTAAGCTAAAAGGATTTAATTGATTGAAAAAAATACACATTATGCCAAGTACAATAAAGCTGAAAGCATAGCGTGTCCAACTACCTATTTTTTCATCTAAATAAACATTTTCTTTAATCTTAATTCGGGGGGCAACAAACACCAAAAAAATTCCGAGTACTAATAACGTGATTCCAAAGAGTGTAAACATAAATTTTAAATTTTGTTAATTAATATTTACCTGTTAAACCTTTTGGAAGTCGATATTAGTTCCACCTTTTAAAAAAATATATAAAAACACTATTATTATGTAGTACCAGAAAATGTGTAAATTTTAACACTTTTGGCATTTTTATTGCGCCTTTTTACGGGGCTGTGAGGTATTTAAAATAGCCTTGACTGCAACGAAAAACCCGCAGCGCAGCAAAGCATTGCAGCATAGCAAACGAGGATTTGTAGTGTAAGGCAAGACTACTTTTTTTGCGAAGGGTTCTGTTTCGCTTCAAAAAAAACAAATTGAAACTTTATGCTAAATTGCAAAAAATTAGGGGCAAACTAATTGTGTGGCAAGTATTTCTTTAGTTTTAAAACAACACAACCTATTGAATTTCAACATTATAAAATGAATTTATGCGCTGCAACACCAATTTACAATCTTCTGGTTGTTTTGCCGAATTTATAAACTGTAGCAATATTTGTGGATAAGCTTGAATTATGGGTAACATTATTGACAGGTTTTTTGTAGCATTATTGGTTAGTAAATTGAGTTGATTCGTTTTTACATTGTACAAAATACCTACCGTTTTTAAATTGGGTTGTTGTAGTAAAGCTGTTGCATTTAAATTATTTACGCCACTATTAAAAATGGTTTTTGAAGAAGCTTCTACCAAGGTTGAAGTGGGCGTTTCAAAATAGAAATACGGGCCTTTTGTTTGGTTTTTTACAAAAGCAATTTGATTAAGATAACTACCAGTTATTAAATAAACATTTTGATCACTTACGGCAGCAATTATATTGCTTAACTGTTGCTTGCTATAGCCCGATAATGCGTAAATATTTTTGCTACCTTTTTTTTCAAATTGCAAAGTGTTAGCCTCAATTTCGGGGTTTTCAAAATTTAAAATGTTGCGGTATAAGCCTGTTGTAAAGTTGCTTCTAAATTGCCCGTTTGTTGTTGTTTTTTTGTTTGATGTATTAAACCAATTTTCAAAACTACATTTAATAAAGCCTTTTTTGCCTTTGTAGTTGCCAATGTTTAAGTAAAGTGCTTTTCCGTTTGATATTGCAAGCGCATCTTTCAATAGCTTAAACTTTACTTTTTTTACAAAATAAATATCGGCAGTATTGTATTGTATCAATTCTGCCTGCAATAAATGCGCAGGACTATTGTTATTAATTTGTTCAATAGAAGTATAAATACCTGCAATTAAACTATCAACTTTAATTTGCGATGCTGTATTTTTGTTGCTTGCTTTTAGCTCTAAACAACTAATACAGATAAGCCAAGCTATTAAAAAAGTATTATAAAGTAATGGTTTTAAAAATTTCATTGTTGCTAAAGTGGTGTTTAAAAGTAATAAATAATATTTTAGCAGCAAATAGATTAGCTTTAGGTGACTCAAAATTTTTATTAAAGTCCTAATTTGTGGAACTAAAAATATCTATTTTAACATTTATACAATAAAATAAAAAAATAATTATGTACGGATTTGATATGACTGGGATGCTTGTTTTTGGTGCCGCAATGTTAGTGAGCACTTTAGTAAGCAGACGTTTACAATCAAAATTTAAACAATACTCGCAAATGCCTTTAAGTAGTGGCTTATCTGGCAAAGAAGTTGCAGAGCGTATGCTGGCAGAAAATAATATTTACGATGTACAGGTAATTTCAACACAAGGCCAATTAACCGACCATTACAACCCTGCTAATAAAACAGTTAATTTAAGTGAAGTGGTTTACAACGAAAGAAATGTTGCCGCAGCTGCTGTTTCTGCACACGAGGTTGGCCACGCAGTGCAACACGCACAAGCTTACAGATGGTTAACTTTTAGATCGAAAGTAGTGCCGGCGGTACAATTTTCATCGCGCTATATGCAATGGGTAATTTTGGCAGGTTTTATTGCGGCTCAGTTTATTGGGCCAACTTTATTAGCTTTTGGTATTGCTTTGTTTGCTGTAACTACTTTATTTGCTTTTATTACTTTACCAGTTGAGTATGATGCCAGTAACAGAGCTTTAGCTTGGTTAGATAGTGCTAATATTGCCCGTGGTACAGAATATGAAGGCGCAAAAGATGCTTTAAAATGGGCAGCTCGTACTTATTTGGTTGCTGCATTGGGTTCTTTAGCTACCTTGTTATACTACGTAATGCGTTACCAACAAATGGTTTCGAGAAATTAGTATTTAAGAAATTATAAAATGTATAAGCCGGTTAATTTGATTGAAAAAGCAGTTAACCGGTTTTTTTGTTTTTGAGCTTTAGCTTGGTTATGCAATGCTTAATTGTTCAAACTGATGCTTTAAATTATAATAATCCTGAATTGTACATTTTTGTTTCGCTCACCACTAATATTCAAACCAACTCGCTGTTAAGAGAGCGTATAGACAAAGAGATAAGTGGCTTAAAGCACGATTCAAGCGTAATTATTGATTAGTTAACCGCTTTAGATATATCTCGTTTTATTAAAGTATATGCAAATGGCAACATACTCCCTAAACAAAAACTTGCTATAATTTTAACTAAAATAAACACACTTTTGTTTATATTGAATAATATTTTACTCGTGAATAAATGCATAGATAATTGGAATCTAAAAATAAAAAATACGAAACTATTGCAGAATTAATTTATTGGTCGTATTCAAACTTAGCAATGGCACATACTGCTGTTGATAGAAAACAAGGAAAGTATGGCACTATCTAAAGGGTTGCTAATAACTATGTAAACAACAATTACTACGCCTGCATCAACATCAAATTATACAAGCGTAGTTAATTTTTTTAAATCAGTATTGTTTTACAACATTGATATTACAACTAGAGCACCAACTATACCAACCAAACCAAGAATAATAGCTGCAATAGCCAAACCTTTGCCTTTCATTGTTTCTTGGTTATTGCTAATTTTACTCAAGCCAACTCCTCCAAAAATAAGCCCTAACAACCCAAATGGAATTCCCAAAATAAATATACTAAGTAAAGAGAGAACAAAACCAGCAATAGCCAAACCGTTTGTTTTTTTATATACTGGTTTATTAGTTTCTTCTTGTACTTCAATTTGCAAATTTTGCTTGTCTAAAATATTGCTACTTTCGGGCTTCTCTGCTTTGTTTGTTTTCGTATTTTCTGGTATTTTATTTTTACCAATTTTACCTGATTGACTTAAAACTTCTACTTCATTTTTGTACCATTCATTCAAATCAACTTCTAGCGTGTTTTTGTCGTTATTCTCTGTAAATTCATCAAAAATTTTGTACAATTCTTGTTTCGCTTCTGGTGCTATTTCCACCGCTGCATAATGCGCTGCTAATTTTGACTCTAACTTGTCAAGTTTTTTAGTAATTTTTTGCACTTCTCGTGTCTCCGCATTTTTTTCCTCAATAACTTTGCTAATGTGCTGCTTTGCTTTTGCTTTTTTTACTTTTGCATATTTAGCGGTTGGTTTTTTCTTTTGCTTAAAATTAGGGCAATTAACCAATGAGTTAGTTGATGAACAACTGTACAAAAGTACGGCAACTGATAAAAGTAAAATTTGTCTAATGTGTTTCATGATAGAATAATTAATTTAAATTAATAATATTTATATGTTTTTTGAAAGGAAATTTGCGGGATACCACAAACGTTAGTCAACGTTGTGCTGTATTTAAAATACCTCTAAATAAAAAAGTTGAAAATGATATATAAAGAAAGAAAAGTGACATTTTTAAGAATTAATTTTTTAATAAAGATCAAATATGAGAACTATATTTAATTTTTCAAAATTTTTAGCGGTATTAATTTCAATATTTTTAGCAACCGCTTGCAACAAAACCCCTCAAACGCAAACGGTAAATGTTTACTTTGCTGACGATCTTACCCAAATAAAAAGCACCTACCAAGTTTTAAAAAAAGATACTACTGTAAAACATGGCCTCTACACTTCTTACCATAAAACTGGTGCGCAAAAAATGATTGTAAATTACGTAAAAGGCAAAAAGGAAGGTGTTGGCCAAATTTATTCGGAAGCAGGAAGATTGAGAGAAACAGCCGAGTTTAAAAACGATGAATTAAATGGTGTGCGTAATTTATACAACGATTCTACCAGGCAATTGATTATAGTTGAACATTACAAAAATAATAATTTTGATGGCGAATATATTGCCTACTACCCTACCGGAAAACTAAAACAAAAAGGCCAATACATCAACAATAAAATGAGCGGTTTATGGAATTATTATTACCCAAATGGCGATTTAAAAGAAACAGTTTATTTTAAAAATAATGTAGAAGATGGGCCATACAAAGCATTTCACCAAAACGGCCAGCTAAAAGCCGAAGGCCAATACGAAAACGAAAACCGACAAGGTGCCTGGAAAGTATATCACCCAAATGGCGTATTAGAAGAAGCCGCAAATTATATTGATGATTGGGAAGAAGGTTTAATAGAAGTTTTTGATAGTACTGGTAAAAAAATAAAAGCGATAACCTATAAAAATGGTAGAGTACAAAATTTAGAAAAGTTTTAATTCTCTCAACTATATTTGCACAAACGAAAAATTTTAAATGCGTATAGGTATAGTTTGTTACCCAACTTATGGCGGTAGCGGAGTAGTAGCAACAGAGTTGGGTATAGCCTTGGCTGATAGTGGACATAAAATTCATTTTGTAGCCTACAAACAGCCTGCTCGCTTAAATCATTTTCACGAAAACATTAACTTTCACGAGGTAAGTTTTACCAATTATCCTTTATTTGAGTTTCCACCTTACGAAACCGCTTTGGCCAGCAAATTGGTTGATATTAGCCGGTTTGACAAGCTCGATTTAATACACGTACACTACGCCATACCGCACGCAACATCGGCCTACCTGGCTCAATGCATTTTAAAAACACATCATATAAATGTACCTTTTATTACCACGCTTCACGGCACCGATATTACTTTGGTTGGTAAAGATGCTACCTACTCGCCTGTGGTTACTTTTTCTATTAACCAAAGCAATGGCATTACTACTGTTTCCGAAAGTTTAAAACAAGATACCTTAAACGGTTTTAACATCACCAAACACATAGAAGTAATTCCTAACTTTATTGATTTAGAAAAATTTCAAAAGTACGACAAAGGCCATTTTAAAAAAGCCATAGCACCAGGCGGCGAACCAATTATCATCCACACTTCTAATTTTAGAAAAGTAAAACGCATTGGCGATGTAGTAAAAATTTTTCAAAAAATATACGAAAAAATGCCTGCAAAACTTTTACTAATTGGTGATGGGCCTGAGCGTAAAAGTGCTGAAAAATTATGCCGGGAATTAAACATTTGTGAGCATATCAGGTTTTTAGGAAAACAAGACGCAATTGGTGAGTTGTTGGCAGTTGGTGATCTGTTTTTACTTCCATCAGAAAGCGAAAGCTTTGGCTTGGCTGCTTTAGAAGCTATGGCTTGCGAAGTGCCTGTAATTTCATCTAATACAGGTGGTATTCCCGAAATAAATGAACACGGGCAAACTGGTTTTTTAAGTAATGTTGGCGATGTTGATGACATGGCCAAAAACGCAATCAGCATACTTTCAAACCCAACATTAAAATTAAAATTTAATGAAAACGCCTTAAAACAAGCCCGAAAGTTTGATATTAAAAACATTATGCCGCAGTACGAAGCCTATTACCAAAAAATAATTAAAGATTCGAAAGAATAATTTTGGAGCGAAAGGTTTGGGGCACGCATTAATTCTTCTCGTGCTTTACATTCCAATAAGGCCTTCGCTGCACTACGGCCATATTTCCATTACAATCACGGCTAAAATGGAAACAATAGTGCCCCGTAGGTGAACGAGTATTAAAAAAAGACAAATTGTAACTATTCAATAGAGGTCAGAAGTCAGACCGCTTCGCTGTCAGACGTAAGACGTCAGCCAAATTCGGTTGATTGAGGTCAAAAACGCTCTTTTCGCCCTAATTGTATCTGATGTCTAACGTCTAACAATAAAATAGTCTGACTTCTGAATAGTTACGAAAAATTTAACGCTCTCTATGTAATAGCCTCATTTCTCAAAATTGCTTCAGCCTAATTCTAAAACCCCTTAAAATCTTACTAAAACAAAAAACCACCACAAAAACAAAGTATATACCTTAGCCTTTACCCAACATCAAACTATAATTTGCTACCTTTGCAACAGTAGTTTTAAAATATTATGGAAAAATTAGATGCCATTATAGAAGAAGCCAACAAAAATGGCTTTACACCACAATTAATTGAGATGCTGAAAGAAATTCGTCCGCATTATAAAGATTTGGTGAAAGATCCATTAATCACCCGTTTGCTACGCATGTCTTACGAGCATATAGAAAAAACCAAAAGCTTTGATATACAAATATTATCTGCCTTGGAAGAGGATGAGGAAGAAATGGAAGAGTTAGAAGAACATGGCAAAGAAAAAGAAGCAGAAGTAGAGGAAGAAATAGAAAGCAATCCGGTAGAGGAGTTTGTTTATATGGTAGAACTTATTAAAAAGCCAAAACACCCTATTAATCGCGACGAACTACGCCACATAAAAAAGCTATTTAAAGCAGCAGGTCAGCTTTAATATTTACTTTTTTAAGCAAAGCACTAACGTAACTATTCAGTAGAGGTTAGAAATCAGACCGCTTCGCTGTCAGATGTCAGATAAATTCGGCTGAATGAAGCCAAGAGGGCTCTTTTTCACTTCAATTATGTCTGATGTCTAACGTCTGAAAATGAAATGATCTGACTTCTGAATAGTTACACACCAGCTTAAATATTTGGTATTTTTTTGCTTTCGCTTTCTTTATAACTGTAAGGGTTAAAAATGGCTGACTCTTAGTTACGTCAATTTAGATTATCACTAGTAAAATAGCGGCTCAACCTATTGCTCAATTAGGTGGCTGTTTGTTAATTTCCTAAATATTTCAATAGATAATTTTTCGGTAAGGATATTGGTAACTATTCAGTAGAGGTCAGAAGTCAGACCGCTTTGCTCTCAGTCGTCAGATAAATTCGGTTGATTGAGGTCAAAAACACTCTTTTTCGCCATAATTGTGTCTGATGTCTAACGTATGACAATGAAATGGTCTGACTTCTGAATAGTTACGGATATTGTCATAATAATACATTTAGCCATCAATAATAAACAAGCTTAACATTACTTAGTGAAAAAAAGTTAAACTCAAGGTGTAAGATTAGGTCTTACACAACGATATACCAATATAAAGCATCAATAAACTAAAGAATTTGTAAAATGAAGAGTAAAACGTTTATAGTAGACAATGATAAATGCAGTTCATTAAAAATTGAACACTTAATAAATAATAAAATGCCCGAGTTAGAACTAATAGGCAGCCTTAATACTACACAAATTAACGCCAATTTAATTGAGCAACAACAAGCTAAAATGCTAATTTTAAATTTAAATTTGATCGACTCAAAACTTATTAGCAAACTACGAGAAATTGAAAACCCCAACTTTACCATTTTATTTGTAGCACCCGATACCATGTAAACATAATCTCCAAAAATAATACCTGCCGTTCAGTAATACTTATCGAAATCTCTTTTTTATCTGCTGTATTTACATATCTTTAAAAATATTGTAAAAGAAGGCACAATTAATACTTGCGAGAGTTAATCCGTTTCGCTTCAAAAAAAATATTATTATTATTTTATAGTGTACTTTTGTGGCTGAATTTTGGAAAACAATACAACACAACAATCTAAATTTATAGATACAGCACTTTTTGTAAGGCTTATAAAATTAGCTACTCCTTTTAAAAAAACCTTTGCATTAGCCACCTTGTTTGCTATTGCATTAGCCATTGTTATACCACTACGGCCATACCTAATACAACGCACTATTGATGATGCCATAATGAACAGCGATGCTCAACTTTTAACTACATTTATATTATTGTTGATATTAGCATTAGTAACAAATGTTATATTGAGTTATTTTTTTATTTATATGACCAACTGGCTGGGTCAATCTATAATTAAAGATTTGAGGGTACGGATATTTAAACACATTATTAGCCTTAAATTGCGCTATTTCGATACCACACCAATTGGTACTTCTACAACCAGAACTATTAATGATGTTGAAACAATTAATAGTGTTTTTTCGCAAGGTTTAATAACCATTATTGCCGATTTGTTAACCATTTTTTCAATAATGGCCATTATGTTTTATAGCGATTGGCGATTAACCCTGGTGGTATTAACCGTTTTTCCTGTTTTAATTTATTCAACTTATGTGTTTAAAGAAGCCATAAAAAAATCGTACGATAAAGTGCGCACACAAGTAGCTCGCTTAAATGCTTTTTTGCAAGAACATATTTCGGGCATGTATGTAATACAGGTTTTTGCAGCCGAAGAAAAAGAGTTAGACAAATTTAAAGAAATCAACGATTTACATAGAAAAGCTAATATTGATTCTATTTGGGCTTATTCCATATTTTTTCCGGTAATGGAAATTATTACAGCAGTTGCCCTTGCCTTGGTAGTTTGGTTTGGTGCCAACCGTGTGGTACAAGAAACTACCACTTTAGGCGTGTTGATTGCATTTATAATGTATCTCAGCATGTTGTTTCGCCCATTGCGAATGATGGCCGATAAGTTTAATGTTATACAAATGGGAATGATTGCCGCAGAACGTATTTTCAAAATTTTAGATACAGATGCTACTATACCAGATAAAGGCGCAATTAAAGTAAATAACCTTAAAGGCGACATTGTTTTTGACGATGTTTGGATGGCCTACGATGAAACAAACTATATTTTAAAAGGTGTAAGTTTTAAATTGAAGGCTGGCGAATCGTTAGCAATTGTTGGTCCAACGGGCGCAGGTAAATCATCTATAATAAATATTTTAAATAGATTTTACCCCATACAAAAAGGTAAAATTAGCATTGATGGGATAGATATAAAAGATTATACCTTGCCATCGCTACGCAACCGTATTGGTTTGGTTTTGCAAGATGTATTTTTGTTTTCTGGTACAGTTTTAGATAATATTACTTTGCGCAATAGTGAAATAAGTGTAGAAAAAGTAGCTAAAGCAGCCCGTGAAATTGGAGCCAGCACATTTATTGAACAGCTGCCCGGCAAGTATAATTACAATGTAATGGAGCGTGGGGCAATGCTTTCTACCGGGCAACGGCAACTCATTTCTTTTATTAGAACCTTTGTTTACCAGCCCGATATTTTAGTGTTAGATGAAGCCACTTCGTCGGTAGATACAGAATCGGAACGAATGATACAAAACGCAACAGATCATTTGGTGAAAAATAAAACTTCAATAATAATTGCTCATCGTTTAAGTACCATAAAAAATGCCGATAAAATTATTGTGTTAGATAAAGGTGAGATTGTTGAGATGGGCACACACAACGAACTATTAAACAAAAACGGACATTACAAAAAACTACACGATATGCAATTTAGCAAAACCAAAGCCGCCTAATGCCAACTCCATTTTCGCACGTTTGGGCAGCTATTGCTATTAGCCCTTTATTTAAAAACAAAAGTAGTTATTTTAAACTATTGCTATTAGGTATGTTTTGTACCGTTATACCCGATGCTGATGTGTTGGCCTTTGATTTTGGTATACCTTATGAACATTTGTTTGGCCATAGAGGCATTACCCATTCCATATTTTTTTCGGTATTGCTGGGCTTTTTAATCGTGTTCATTTTTTATAACAAAGCTTTTAAAAATGGCCGGTGGTGGCCGCTGTTTTTGTTTTTCTTTTTATGCACTTTTTCTCATGCCTTTTTTGATGCCATGACTAATGGCGGAAAAGGCGTTGCCATGTTTGCGCCTTTTTATAACGAACGTGTTTTTTTACCCTTTAGGCCAATTAAGGTTGCCCCATTTACTATGGAAGGCTTAATGACTGATAGAGGTTGGCGCGTTTTGCTAAGCGAGTTTAAAGTTATTTGGCTGCCCGGCATCTTAATATTTTTAATTTTTTGGTTTGTAAAAAGGAAGTAATGCTGTCTGCATATTTGTAAATCATAATAATTACCAACTCACAAATAAATCCTGTTGTCTTTACAAAAAGCTTGTATGTATCTCCGCAGGTTTTCTAAGGCTTCTTTATAGTCAGTAGGTTCCTGGCCTAAATTAAATTTTTCGTTATCGGCTTCGTTTTTAAACTCCATTTGTATGCTCATTTGAACATCACGCAACAGCTCTAAAAACAAATTATCTCTATCTTTTAAACTTTTGTTGGTACTTTGCAAATCGTAATGTTCTTCTTGCAAAGCTTCATATTCGTTTACAAGCTCATTAACGGCCTTATAATCAAGCAAATCCTCATCGTTTGCAAATATTTGGTTAATGGATTTCATTTTAAGAAATTTAGCACTAAAATAATATAAATGCTTCACCTAAAATACTTCATTTAAAATAAATTATTAAGCAATGGCATTTCGCAGAAACCTATTTGACTACTTAGTAAAATTAAAAGACAATGATCTAAAAGAAATTAAAAAATACTTAGACAGCCCCTTTTTTAAAATTAACAGTAAAGATAGGGTGATAGCGTTATTTAAATTGTTAGAAAGGCATCACCCAAAATATGAAAAAAATATTGATGATTTTTTGGCACTCAAGCTGTCAATTGGATTAAAGTCGGTAAGAAATTTAAAAACAGAACTAATTAAATGTATTGAACACTATTTACAACTAAAAGCATTAGAGGAGCAGGAACAACTAAAACCTCAGTTAATGGCCTATGCTTTAGATGATTTAAATATGCATCAACACTTTGAAAAATATGCTGATTTGCAGTTGAAAAAGCTTGAGCTAAAACCACATTTAAACGAAGCAGACTACCAACTTAAATATGAGTTACTACAAAGAAAGTATGCAATTGTGGCTGAAAATATGCTCAGCACAAATAATACAGCCCTCGAAGAAGCCATAAACACATTTACACAATTCTATTTATACAAAAGCCTGAAAAATTTAAATGGGCTAATAGCCACAAACTTAATGGTTGACAGAGGATCTGAAATAATTTTAACAAAACAAATAATCAATTCAATAACAAATATTGATTTAATTGATGATGTAAACATACAAACAGCTTATTTAATTTTTAAATATTACAATATAAGTACTAACAATTTAAAAGAAAAAGAAACTACTTATAACAATTTAAAGCAATTGGTACTAAAAGATTGGGAAAAACTAACTGATGATTATAAGTATGAAACCTATATAAATATGCTAAATATAATAAAGGTAGTTGCAGAAATTAATGTAGAGAAATATAGCAATGAAGCCTTTATTATTCACAAATTTTGGATTGATAAAAAAGTTCATCAAATTCATAAAGAAATACATTATCACCTATTTTTAAGCATTGTAATTTCATCGTGTGAAGCGCAAAAGCTGACTTGGTGCGAAAAATTTATTACAAGCAACCAAACAATGCTGTCTGTAAACGAAAGAAAATCTACAGTAAGTTTATGTTTAGCCCATCTTTATTTTTCTAATAAACAATTAGATAATGCAATTGCTACATTAGCAGATATAAACCCACTTGGTATTTATTTTGATTTATTAATTAGACTGCTAATGCTTAGGTGTCTTTTTGTGGCAAATTATGATGAAAGATTTAGCTACTACTATAATAGCACTTATAATTTTATTAGAAACCATACTGAGTTAAATGAAAACAATAAAATTTATCATTTAAAATTTATTAATTATTTAAGAAGGGTTAAAAATGCCAGAGCAGAGAAACATATTGAAAAATTAATTAATGTTAAAGAAGAAATTGAAACCAATATCAATATTATAAATTACAGGTGGCTCTTAAAAATAATCAACACTCTTGTTAATAAAATTTAATAATGTAAATTTTTGGGATTACGACCAGCGGTAGAAATAACCACTATTGCTACACCTCTGTCAATTACCCTTAACAAGGCAGCGTCTGGTTCATAAGTTACTACTTCAACTGGTGTGTTTTTAAAAGTAGTAAGGTGGTTTAGTGATGTTGCTTCAACATCAATATTTAAATCTGCAAGTGTTAAAGCAGGTTGCTTTAAATTTTCTACCTCATAAAAGCCTTTTCTATTATCCCACGCAAAAAAAGTTAATTTACCGTAATTGTTTTTCAATTGCTCAGCATCTAAGTTTTGCTTAATAAATAAATCATCAACCAATTTAATTTTGCTTACCGTCAAATTTTTTTGATCAGTTAGTACTAAGGCTACTAATGTTTCACTTTTCAAAATTTTGTTATTAGCCTCGGTAGCAATTAACTCTTTGTTTTTAAACGCTTCTATAGCCTTGGTAGTAACTGCTTTTTCACAAGCATTAAAGCCAATCAAACCCCCAACACAAATAATAACTAATAGTGAATATTTCATAACCTATTATTAATTTCAAATTTTAAAAAACGGGTGTTCCTTAGTAAATGTTTTTAAGTAACTAACGCTAAGTTATATTGTAGAAATTGAAAAATCTGTTATAAAAAAACAGAGTTATAACAGGAAAAGTGTCCTATAATTTTTTAAAAAACAAAATAACCAATTGATTATCAGTAACTTAATTTTGAGAATTTAAGTTTTTTATCATAGGTTTTTTAAGATTACAGTAGCATAAATAAATTTACACTAAACTTTTTTGTTGTCATCAAAAAAATATGGCAATAATAAAATCCATTTTATTTATGATAAGAGACTTGACGTAATATTCTGAAAATAAGGGCATTATAAAAAAAATAGCTTATTTATGATGATATTTTCAATGATAATCTAATTTATTTGTAGTTGCTTTGTAAGCAAAACAGCCCTAATTTGCATAAAAATTAAATAGAAGACACAGTAAAAATAACTTCTTATCAATTTAACAAAATAACATCCAGCATCCCAAAACTGTGTTATGCTAAAAGCATCTTATTAATTAGCATCTTTTAAAATGACATTTCTTATAGAGATGTCATTTTTTTATTTGCAAGCTTTCAAAGCCGTTTCAAAGGCTTTTAAGGTTTTTTCGATATCGCTTTCTGTATGTGCGCTGCTCAAAAACCAACTTTCAAAATTACTTGGTGGTAGGTAAATGCCGTTTTCTAACAAGGCCCAAAATAGTTTGCTAAAAAATTTGGTATCGGTAGTTTTAGCGGTTTCGTAATTGGTAACATTTGTTGCGGTAAAAAATACCGAAATCATACTGCCAAACTGATGTACTTGCATGGGTACACTATGCTTTTGCGAAAGTGCCTCTAAGCCATCTTTTAAAATACCAGTAATATTATGTAGGTGTTTATACAAATCTTCATTTTGTAGTTGTTGCAACATAGCAATGCCAGCAGCCATAGCCAAAGGATTACCAGAAAGTGTGCCTGCTTGATAAACCGGGCCAAGTGGCGCAACCATATCCATTATTTCTGCTCTGCCACCATAAGCACCTACTGGCAAGCCGCCACCAATTATTTTACCCAAACAAGTAATATCTGGCTTTACATTAAAAACTTGCTGTGCGCCATAAAAGCCATGTCTAAGTCCGGTCATCACTTCATCAATTACTAAAAGGCTATTGTATTTATCTGCTATTTTTCTTAAAAAAGGTAGAAAATCATCATCTGGTAAAATTACACCCATATTGCCCGCAACTGGTTCAATAGCTATGGCAGCAATTTCATCACCGTATTGTTTAAAAGCGTTTTCTACGCCAGCTTTATCGTTAAACGAAACCGAAATAGTATTGCTTACCAAACTTTCGGGCACGCCAGCAGAACCACTCATACCTAAAGTCATAATGCCGCTGCCGCCTTCAACTAACAAAGCATCGCAATGGCCGTGGTAACAGCCTCTAAATTTTATAATTTTACTTTTGCCAGTAAAGCCTCGCACTAAACGTAAGGTGCTTAAAATGGCTTCTGTGCCGCTGTTTACAAAACGTATTTTTTTTATGGTAGGAAATGCTTTAGTTACTAATTGCCCTAAGTCAATTTCGTTTTTGGTAGTTGCCCCATAAGTAGTGCCTTTTAAAATACCTTTTTGCAAAGCTTGGTTTACCTCTTCATTTGCGTGGCCTAAAATTAGTGGTCCGTAAGAACCCACATAATCAATATATTCATTGCCATCTACATCGTAAATTTTACTGCCTTTGCCGTGGCTTATAAATATGGGGTTACCGCCTACAGATTTAAAAGCCCGAACTGGAGAATTTACACCACCAACCAAAACTTGTTGGGCGGCTTCAAAATATTTTTTCGATTGATTTAAATTTAACATTTCTTTTTTTAATAGGATGCAAAAGTAAGTAGCAAATAATAGAGATTAGGTTTTATTTGTAATTTTTACCAACCAATTGTAAGTTTTATTTAGTCTTGAAAGTTAAAGACACTATATTTTAATAATACTTAAAAAATAAACTAAAAAAATGAGACAAGCTATTTTATTGATTTTAGTTAGGGTTACATTTATAGGATGCTCAAAAAAAGGATAACGATTTAGACAAGCACCAATTAAATGGAGAGTGGACAGTTGTTAGTGTAATGTGTTTTTGTGCTTCATTAGATATAAATATTGGAGATCATAATTGGACATTTAATTTGCCTGAAAACAAACTGGTAATTAATAATGAAATAGAAAAATATGAATTTGCCTTAAAAGAAAGTGGAACTTATGAAATCAGTTTGTCAGAAAATAGTATTATTGTTAAAAAACCACTTATGCTTTTTCATTTGAAAAGGATAAACTATATTTAAATTCTGGAATAGAATCAGATAATCCATTACTTGTATTAATTAAAAAATAAAATACTATCTTAGTATCTAAAAGCATATTTTATTTCAATAAATTTTAATATTAAAAAATGAACACATATCGCATATTATCTTTCTTTTTCGTTTCATTGATTTGTATTTCTGCACAAGCCCAAAACAACTTTGATCCGGCAGCTTACGAGCAATTTCTTACTGAAAACGAAAACATTACTGCCGAAGGTTTACAAACTTTATATCCACTAAAAGCAAAATATATTAAAGGTTTTGCCGAGCCCGTAAACGTTGCCGATCACGCTTTTTTAGATTCGGTTATTTTAAAATTAGAAATGACCAATGCAGAGCTGGATTTGCTAAATGAAAACCAATTTGTAGTAACCGAGCGATTAAGTTACCTAAGCTATGGCGATGCTTTATGGAATATTTATAAAAAAGATATGCCTGTAATGGTTACCACCGATTTAATATTACACGCACTTCATAAAAGTTACGATACTATTTTAAAAGAATTGGAGTACAGCATTATGGAACCCAACCTGCAACAATTTTTGCAAAGCTTGTATAATTCTTTCCCATCTTTAAAAGAAAAATATGCCGCTAACGAAAGTATTAACAATAGTATTAATGATATTGATGTTTATGCAACGGTAGCTTTATCTTTATTGAAAAATGAAACGCAAAAATCTCAAAACGGCAATCAAAGCAAAGTAGAAGAAGTTTTAGCCTTGGTGAAACAAGAAGGTTTTACCACTTATTCCTTATTTACAGAAGCATCTGTTATAATTGATTTTAGCCAGTTTAAACCACGTGGGCATTATACCGAAAGTGAAATTTTAACGCAATATTTTCAAGCAATGATGTGGTTGGGTAGAATACAGTTTTACTTAACGCCGCCACCAAATGTTCCCCTTAGCGAAGCAGATATTTTGCGTGCTAACACAAACGCTTTTTTATTAAATGAATTACAAGAAGTTGCTAATACTAAAAATTTAATGGCTGAAAACAACACCATTATTGATAAGTTAGTAGGCGAAAGCGACAATATAACGCCACAAGAATACAGTCAGTTTTTAATTAGTAATGAAATTAAAACAGTAGCAGATTTACAAAACAATTTTGAAAATTATTACGAAGCACTTCAAAATGATGAAAGCTTTACTTCTCGTATTGCCTCCTTTCCATACCTGGCTAATCCATTTGGAAAAGAACCTGCAAAGCTGCCAATTGCTTACAAACTTTCGGGGCAACGCTTTATTATTGATAGTTACATATTAAGCAACGTAGTGCACGATAGGGTTGCACTTAGAATGATGCCCGACCCTTTAGATGCTTTAATATGTTTAGATAATAACGATGCCATTAACTTAATGCAGCCTCAAATTGAAGAATATGGTTATGCTAAAAACCTTAACTCAATGCGTTATTTAATAGAACACCAAGAAACAGCATATTGGCAAAATAGCTTTTATGGCAGTTGGTTAAATGCTATTAAAATTTTAGGTACAGAAAATAATTTAAGCGCTGTAAACATTCCAAAATTTATGAAAACAGCAGCTTGGCAACAGCAAAAAATAAACACACAATTAGCCGCCTGGACACAACTGCGACACGACAACTTACTATACGCAGCACAATCTTACACAGGTGGTATTCTTTGCTGTTTTCCACATAGCTATGTTGAACCTTATCCCGCTTTTTACAAAGGTATTGCCGAATTTGCTAAACAAGCCCGCACTTTTTTTGAAACCACTTATGGTAATGAAGATGATAATACTATCAATCGTATTATTACTTATTATCAATCTTTTGAAGAAATAAATACTAAACTACAAACATTAGCTGCTAAAGAGTTAGCCAAAGAAGTATTTACAACCGAAGAGGAAGAATTTTTAAAAAGTATGTTGCACAAATTAGGTGGATGTGGTGGCTTAAACTTAACTGGTTGGGTAACATATTTGTATTTTAATTATGATAGTGATTTATTAGATCCTGATTTTATAACGGCAGACATTCATACCCAACCAACAGATGAGTTTGGCAACACCGTAGGTAATGTGTTGCACGTTGGTAATGGCACTATTGATTTAGGCGTTTTTCTTGCACCAAGCCCATCAAACAATTATGAAATGACCGCTTTTGTTGGCCCAGTTAGTTCTTATTACGAATATGTAAATAGTGGCTTTGAAAGAACTAACGATGAAACCTGGGCACAGAAAGTTTTAAAAAATGAAGTTGGCCAAAGACCAGATTGGACAAACATTTACCTTGCCACCGAAGAAGGCGACAAGCGAACTAAAGGAAGAGAATTGCCTTGGGTTAGAGAAGGAGACGTACCCTCAAACATTGAACTTCCAAAAAGTTTAACCGATTTTCAACTTTACCCAAACCCTGCGACAGGTGCAGTTCAAATATTAACTCAAATTAAAAAATCAACACAAAATACGATGCTTCAGATAACAGACATTGCAGGCAAAGTAGTAAGACTTTACAGGTTAGACACTTTTGCTAATCAAGTTAATGTTCATAAAGTACAGTTAGATGATTTTAAAGCTGGCGTTTATAATTTTACAATTATAATTGATGGGCAAACTGTTACAAAGCAAGTGGTTGTGCAATAAAAACAATTACTTAAATACTCTACTAAATTATATTTTAAAAGCTTAATTAAATAGAATTGAGCTTTTTTTTAAATATTTCTTTAATTGAACTAAATATTTGCCTTTAATTAAAAGTAAATAGTACCTTTGTAGCCATTGTTTAACTTCTCCGTTAAAACTCAAAAGCAATGGCAAAACTAATATTCGTTACCGGTGGTGTTACTTCCTCGCTTGGCAAAGGCATTATATCTTCATCAATAGCTAAACTGTTACAGGCTAGAGGATTACGTGTAACAATTCAAAAATTTGATCCTTATATTAACGTTGATCCGGGTACCATGAACCCTTATGAACACGGAGAATGTTATGTAACAGATGATGGCGCAGAAACAGATTTAGATTTGGGCCACTACGAACGTTTTTTAAACGTACCAACTTCACAAGCAAATAATGTTACTACTGGTAAAATTTACCAAACCGTAATTAACAAAGAACGCAATGGTGATTATTTGGGTAAAACAGTTCAAGTAGTGCCACACATAACCAACGAAATTAAGCGCAGATCAAAATTATTATTAGAAAGCGGAAATTATGATGTAGTTATAACCGAACTAGGTGGAACTGTTGGCGATATAGAATCTTTACCTTATATAGAAGCCTTACGACAATTGCGTAACGAAATGGGCTACCAAAATACATTGGTGGTACATTTAACGCTTGTTCCCTATCTTAAAGCAGCTAAAGAATTAAAAACAAAACCAACACAACACTCTGTAAAAGAATTATCAAAAAATGGGGTACAGCCAGATATATTGGTTTGTAGAACAGAGCATCCACTAACCGACGATGTACGTTTTAAAATTGGCCGCTTTTGCAATGTAGAATCAAGAGCAGTTATTGAAGCTATTGATGCTTCAACCATTTATGAAGTTCCGTTAATAATGTATCAAGAAGGCTTAGATGAAATTGTTTTAGAAAAGTTAGCTTTAGAAAATAATGTAGAACCCGAATTAACTAAATGGGTGAAATTTATTGACAATCTTAAAAACCCAAATAAAACAGTTAAAATTGCTTTGGTAGGAAAGTACATTGAATTACAAGATGCCTATAAATCAATTTACGAATCTTTTGTGCACGCTGGTACACATCATAAATGCAAAATTAAAGTAAAAAAAATACATTCAGAATCTTTAACTGAAGAAAATATTGCCAAAAAAATGAAAGGCATAAATGGAGTGTTAGTAGCCCCAGGTTTTGGCGATAGAGGTATTGAAGGAAAAATTACAGCCATTAAGTACATTCGTGAAAACAACATTCCTTTTTTAGGTATATGCTTAGGTATGCAATGCGCTGTAGTAGAATATGCTCGCAATGTATTAAATTTAAAAGGTGCACATTCTACTGAAATGGACAAAAAAACGCCTTATCCTGTTATTGATTTAATGCAAGATCAAAAAAGAGTAAGCCAAAAAGGAGGTACAATGCGACTTGGTGCTTATAACTGCAAATTAGAGTCAGAAAAGTTAAAAGAAATTTATAATGCAAGCATTGTTTCAGAAAGGCATCGGCACAGATATGAGTTTAATAATAATTACCGCTCACAATTTGAAGACGGTAATTTTAAAGTTGCTGGTATAAATGAAAAGTTAAACTTAGTAGAAGTTATTGCTTTAAGAAATCACGCTTGGTTTGTTGGGGTGCAATTTCATCCTGAGTTAAAAAGCACAGTTGTAACACCACATCCGCTTTTTGTTGGTTTTGTTGAGGCAGTAATTGCTCACAAAAAACAAAAGCGAATAAAACTTGTAGATTAATTACTTTTATAAATTTGAAAATGCTTTTCATTTATAAATAAATACCTACTTTTGTAAGCCAATTGTTTTTCCTTTATAAAATATAAATAACTTATAGTGCCATATTTTTTTACTTCAGAGTCCGTATCAGAAGGACATCCAGACAAAGTAGCTGATCAAATTTCAGATGCCATTTTAGATGAGTTTTTAAAACAAGATCCTAACTCAAGGGTAGCTTGCGAAACTTTAGTAACTACAGGTTTAGTAGTTTTAAGTGGGGAAATTAAAAGCGATGCATATGTTGATGTTCAAAATACAGCTCGACGAGTTATTCGCGAAATTGGCTATAACAAATCTGAATATCAATTTGATGCAGATTCTTGTGGTGTAATTTCTGCTCTACACGAACAATCGCCAGATATTAACCAAGGTGTAGATAGAAGTAAAAAAGAAGATCAGGGCGCAGGCGACCAAGGTATGATGTTTGGTTATGCTACCAACGAAACCGAAAACTATATGCCGTTAGCTTTAGATTTATCGCACGCAATTTTAAAAGAATTGGCTGCAATAAGAAAAGCTGGCAAAAAAATGGAATATTTACGACCTGATGCAAAATCGCAAGTAACTATTGAATATGGTGATGATCATAAACCATTGCGTATTGATACTATTGTAGTTTCTACCCAGCACGATGAGTTTGTGGAAACCGTTGGCAAATCAAAAACTGCTGCCAAAAAAGCAGAAAAAGCCATGCAAGCCCAAATAACAGAAGACATCAAAAAAGTATTAATTCCGAAAGTAAAACAAGGGCAACCAAAGGCAATTAAAAAAATGTTGGCCGATACTAAAATAACCTACCACGTTAACCCAACTGGTAAGTTTGTAATTGGCGGCCCACATGGCGATACTGGTTTAACAGGCCGAAAAATTATTGTTGATACTTACGGCGGTAAAGGCGCACACGGTGGTGGTGCTTTTTCTGGGAAAGATTCTTCAAAGGTAGATCGTTCTGCGGCTTATGCTACAAGGCACATTGCTAAAAATTGTGTGGCTGCGGGTTTAGCCGACCAAATGTTGGTACAGGTTGCTTATGCTATTGGTGTTGCAAAGCCAGTTGGCTTTTATGTTGATACTTATGGTACCGGAAAAACCAATATTTCTGATGGTGAAATAGCCAAAAAGTTAAAAGATATTTTTGATATGCGACCTGCATTTATTGTAGAGCGTTTTGGTTTAAAAAATCCAATATTTGCTGATACTGCTGCTTATGGACATATGGGCAGACAACCAAGTAAAATAAAAGTAGGCAAACAAACTTACGAAACTTTCGCCTGGGAAAAATTAGACTATGTTGATGCTATTGAAAAAGCATTTGGTTTAGCGTAACAATTGTAGAAGTAAAATTACGTGGTGAGGTTAGTCTGCCTCACCGCATACAAACAATTAAATTTTGCATTTACCCTAACAGCGGGTTAATTTTTTGTTTTAGATAATCTTTTACGTTTATCCAAAATGCAATAAAGATATAAACCAATATTGGCGACCAAAAAGCAATAAAAGTAATATATATAAAATACAAACGAACTATAGAAGAAGAGATACCCATCTTTTCACCCAAGTAGTCGCAAACGCCCAAAATTCTGGGTTCAACAATGTTTCTTATTTTTTCTTCTAAAAACAAATCTGGTTAATAAACTTTTAAATGGTTAATTTATTTAGTGTAAATATCTTAAAAAAAATTAATAATCACAACAAAAAAATAGAAACTGATTTAATGTGCTATCTTTTGCAAGATAATTAATATAAAGGTGAAAGGTAAAATAAGTTTAATTACTGGTTCAACATCGGGTATTGGTAAGGCAACTGCAGCCAGTTTAGCTGCAAAAGGTTCATTTGTAATTATTGTTGGCAGAAATGAAAACAAAGGCGAAAATGTTGTGGCCGAAATTAAAGCTAAAATGCATAATGATAATGTTTTTTTTGAAGCTTGTGATTTAGCCGACCAAGCTTCAATAAGCGATTTTGCTTACCGCATAAATAAAAACTACCCAAGGGTTGATGTATTGATTAACAATGCTGGTTGCTTTACCGAAAAAATTCAATTTACAAATGATGGTATTGAATCGCAGTTTGGCATAAATCATATTGCTCATTTTTTATTAACGCATCTATTAATGCCTTCTTTAAACAAAAGCGAAGCTGCAAGAATAGTTAATGTTTCATCCGATGCACATTACCGTGGTACAATGAACTTTACCGATTTGTATTTTCAACAAAAATACAGCGCCATAAAAGCTTATGCACAATCAAAATTGGCCAACGTTTTATTTACTTATGAGTTAAACAGGAAATTGAAAGCCAATAACCATCATACCATAACCGTAAACGCTTTGCACCCTGGCGAAATTAAAACTCAATTAGTAGAAAAAAACGACAATAAACTTTTTGGCTTAGCCTGGAAATTGGCAAAACCCATAATGCAATCTGTAGAAAAAGGTGCACAAACTTCCGTATTTTTAGCAAGCGACAAACAAATGGAAGGTCTAAGTGGCCAATACTGGAGCAAAATGAAATTGAAAAGAAGTTCAAAAGAAAGCTACGATAAACAAGTGGCCGATCGCCTTTGGAATATTAGCCGAGTTTTGTGCAGCCAATATTTAAAAGATGCGGTTTAGCCCTAAAAATAAGGATTTGATAAATGTAAATGATTACAGTTGACTTTAATTTTATTAAAAAGAATACGAAAAAAAATATTCAAAATAATGGAAACCTTTGGCTTAAAGAAAATAAATCACTTTGTTTAAAAGTTTCCTCAATGTTAATCAATGAAGAGTTTAATGTGCTTGTAAATCAAAACCATTCACTTTTTAATAAAATTACAGTTACAACCGTTAAAGACTTTACATTTGATAAAAGGTTGTTTCACAATTAAAAGTACTGCAAAAAATTTGCAAGGTGTTTAATATTTTTTAGTATTCCACATACTTTTTATCTTTACCAATCATTAATAAACTATGAGTTTAAACTGTAAGCTATTAATTAAATCACTTGCCCTGTTTTTATGTTTTTATGTGAGTTCTTTTAATGCAACTGCGACTAATTATTTTCAGCAACAAGTAAATTATACTATAGATGTTGCTTTAAATGATGACTTGCACCAGTTAAATGCTTTTGCTACTATTACCTACATCAACAACTCACCAAATACATTAAACGAAATTTTATTTCATTTGTACCCTAATGCTTATACTAACGACAAAACCGCCTTTGCAGAACAATTGTTAGAAAACGGGGATACCGATTTTTATTTTAGCAAAGCAGCAGACAAAGGCAGCATCAGTAATCTTTCTTTTAAAATAAATAATAAAAAAGCCATTTTTGAACAAGATGCCACACATGCAGATATTGGCAAACTTCAGTTAAATAAAAGTTTACTGCCTGGCGATAGCATTATTATTACTACACCATTTACAGTTCAAATTCCAACTAATTTTTCGCGTTTAGGTAGAGATGGAGAAAGTTACCAGGTAACACAATGGTATCCAAAACCAGCAGTATACGATGCGCAAGGTTGGCACGCTTTTCCTTATTTAAATCAAGGCGAATTTTATTATGAATTTGGTAATTACACCGTAAATATTACCGTACCCAAAAATTATATTGTTGCCGCAACGGGAGATCTACAAACAGAAAGCGAACAAAAAATTTTAACTAAACTGGCAAAAAAAACTGCTAACAATATTGATGAAATAGTTAAGGAATCTTTTAATAAATTTGAATTTCCACCTTCAGCTGATGAAACTAAAACCTTAACTTTTACCCAAAACAAAGTACACGATTTTGCCTGGTTTGCCGACAAACGTTTTCACGTATTAAAAAGCGCAGTAGAATTGCAGAGTGGAAAAACAGTTGCTACCTGGGCGTTTTTTACCAATAAAGATGCAGAGCATTGGAAAGAAGCCACCAATTATTTAAATGATGCTGTTGCATTTTATAGCAAACATGTTGGCGAATATCCTTATAACGTTTGCACGGCAGCAAACGGCACTTTGGTTGCTGGCGGCGGTATGGAATACCCAACTATAACTATAATTGGTGGTATTAATAGCGACAAATTATTAGATAGAGTAGTTACACACGAAGTAGGCCACAACTGGTTTCAGGGTATTTTAGCAAGTAACGAACGGGCTTATCCTTATTTAGATGAAGGTATAAATTCCTACTACGAAAACCGATATATGGATGAGAAATATCCTGATTCGGGAATATTGCCCGCTGCCATTTCGCCTGCTGTAGCTAATTTTTTGGGTAAGCAATTTAATTTAGAAGATAAACTGCCGAGCTACCAAAATGAACTGGGTTACATGCTTAGTTGCCGTGCCCATAAAGATCAACCTATCTGCACACATTCGGCAACATTTACCAACAACAATTATGGCACTATTGCTTATGGCAAGTCGGCAATTGCTTTTAAATATTTAGAAAAATTTTTAGGCAGAGCGGAATACGATCGCATTATGCAAATTTATTTTCAGCAATGGCAATTTAAACATCCGCAACCCAACAACCTGCGCACCGTTTTTGAAAGCAATAGCAACAAATACTTAGATTGGTTTTTTGATGAAGTGTTATGTACCAGCGATAAAATGGATTATGCTATAGTGGGTCAAACAGAAAATAAAAGTATTGGCAATAGCAATTACTATCAATTTTTCATAAAAAACAAGGCTGGGCTTAGAAGTCCATTTCCGGTAACTGCACTAAAAAATGGCTCACCAGTTAAAACAATATGGTACGATGGTTTTGGTGGTATGAGTGAAATTTTGTTTCCCAATGTAGCTGCCGATGAATTTGTAATTGATTATGAAGAAATTACTTTAGACAGTCACAGAAAAAATAATAATTTTAAATTAAAAGGCTTCTTTAATAAAATTGAACCTTTACGCCTAAGTTCATTTTTAGGTTGGGAAAACCCTAACTTAAATCAATTATATTATTTACCAATAATGAGCTACAATTATTGGGATAAATTTATGTTAGGTATTGGTTTGCATAGTGGCATTTTACCTTCTAAAAATTTTGAGTGGTTGCTTTCACCAATGTACAGTTTTAAAAGTAAAAACGTAGTTGGTTTTGCTAATGTGCATTATATGCATCCACTAAAATCAATTAAAGCAGTCGACAATATCGAGTTCAATTTAAATATGCGCAGTTTTCACGATCATATTTATGATGTTTTTGAAAGCAATATTTCCAGCACCATTATAGATAGCAGTTTAGATCGCTTTACAAAACTAAGCCCTTCTATTGTGGTTAATTTTTCTAAGTCAAATATGCGTAGTACAAAAAGTAATACTTTACAAATTAGGCATATTAACATTATTAGAAAAACATTTGATTGTCCAACTTCCCGATGTGGTGCGCCGCCTTCTTTTAGAGGAGAAAATTATTATATAAACGAGCTAAATTTTGAACACAAAAACAACCGAGCTATAAACCCTTATAAATATAGTGCTATGGCCGAGCAGGGCAATGGGTTTTTAAAAATTTCTGCCGAAGGCACTTACAAACTAACTTATACAAACGAAAAGAAAGGCTTAACAGCAAGGGCTTATGCTGCCATTTTTCCGTTTTACAATAATAGCAACACTCGCATAGCCATTAATAGTTTAGGCTTTCGTACCGATACCGAATTTTTAGATTACAAAATGGATTATTGGGCATTGGCACGTAATAAAGGTTATAGTAGTAAGTATCATTTTCTTGATTATCAAACTTTTAAAGTGCCCAGCGGTTTTAAAAGTAATACAGCCTTAGCCATTAATAATACTTGGCTTACAAGTATAAATTTAAATGCATCTATACCAAAACTACCAGCCTATGCTTATTTAAATTATGCTATTTTTCCCGATTTAATTGAAACTAACACCAATGTAAATGCTTATGAGCTGGGCTTAGCTTTAAGTATTATTCCTAATGCTTTTGAAATTTACTTTCCAATTTCTTTAAGTGATAATATAGTTGGGCCAACATCAAATAAGTATTATGAAAAAATTACCTTTTTGTTAGATGTTGGGAAAATTAAGTTTAGAAAACTATTAAGAAACAATATATAAAATAGATGCGACAGAATAAATTTATAGTGTTTGAAGGAATTGATGGTAGTGGTAAAAGCACTCAGGCAAAATTATTGCAACAAAAGCTTAACGAAGCAGGCCATAAAACCTACGCTACTTTTGAGCCTACCGACAGCCCAATAGGTTCTATTATTAGAAACATTTTTAAAAGAAGAATTGAAGCCGCTCATGAAACTATTGCTGGTTTATTTGTTGCCGATAGGTTAGATCATTTATTGAATAACACCAACGGCATCTTAAAAAAATTAAATGAAGGCTATACTGTTATTTGCGACCGTTACTATTTAAGCAGTTACGCTTACCAAGGCGCACATGTTGATATGGATTGGGTAATACAAGCCAACAGTAAAAGTGCCGCTCTGCTAAAAGCCGATGTAACTGTTTATATTGATATTTCGCCCGAAGAAAGTTTAGCACGTGTACACAAAGGCAGAAGCGATATTGAAATTTTTGAAAACTTAGAAAACTTAGAAAAAGTACAAGCTGCTTATGAAAAAGCTATTAAGTTAACACAAAAGCAAGAAAATATTATTAGAGTAAATGGCGTAGGTAATAACAAAGAAATAGCTGCTAAAGTATGGGAGGCAATAGAGCAAAGCCTTTAATTTATTATTTTTCTGTAACTTTTAAGTAGAGGTAAGAAGTTAGACCGCTTGGCTGTAAGACGTCAGATAAATTCGGCTGAGTGAAGTCAAAAACGCTCTTTTTCGCCCAAATTATGTCTTACGTCTAACGTTTAACAATGAAATGGTTTGACTTCTGAATAGTTGCATTTTTCTTATCTTTTCTCAACCATTTAAATTAAATCAAACTCGGATAATACAGGCAAGTGTTTTACCAATAATTGTCTGCCAAAGTAACGTAAAATAAAAAAAGCCAGAGTTAATTAAAACTCTGGCTTTTTAAAATATTTAAAGCTTATTTTTATAAACCTAATGATTTCATTGTTTCAATATTTAAGTTACCTTCTGGTAAACCGTTATCTTTTTGATATTTAGTTAAGGCAGCTTTTGTACCTGCACCCATTATACCATCAACAGTACCTACTTTATAACCTTTATCTTTTAAAGCTTGTTGTACCGCTCTAATTTTGTTGTAAGTAATATCTTTTTCACATAATACTTCAACCCAACCAGTTCTACCACCAACAGAAGCTAAAACTCTTTTGTTAACCGTTCTAAATTCAGCTTCAATAGGTACTTCTCTTGTAGAAGCAGAAGCTTTTAAAACAGTAGAAGAGTAAGTTCCGGTTTTAGCTGGTATTGCAACTTCTTTAGTAGTATCAGCAGCACGCATGCTTACTGTTCTAGTTGCAGTTTTAGCTTCAACAGGAGTTTCTTTTGTTGTAGGAGGAGCAGTTACTTTTTGTACACTTACAGTTTTGTACTCAGCAGGAATAGCTACTTCTTTTGCACTTGCTGGCTCAGCAACAACAGTATAAGATCTTGAAGCAGTTTTTTCTGGAATAGCAACTTCTTTTGTACTTGCAGGCGTTTTTAATACCTGACGAGAAATAGTTTTATATTCAGCAGGAATAGCAACTTCTTTTACACTTGCAGGCGTTTTAACAACCTGACGAGATATTGTAGAGTATTCAGCAGGAATAGCAACTTCTTTTACGCTTGCAGGAGCTTTCAAAACTTTTCTTGAAATTGTAGAGTATTCAGCAGGAATTGCTACTTCTTTTACGCTTGCCGGAGAAACTAGTCTCTGGAAAGAATAAGTTTTTGCTGAAGAAGTAATGCAATCGCCACTCTCTTTATTACCACCAACTTGGTTAGCAGCAGCAGATGATTTTAAAACCTGACGAGTAATTGTACCATACTCAGCTGGTATAGCAACTTCCTTTACTGTTGCAGGAGATTTTAAAACTCTTCTTGAAACAGTTTTGTATTCTGCAGGGATAGCTACATCTTTTGTAGAAGCAGGAGAAACTAACACTTGCTTAGTAATAGTGTTATACTGTGCAGGTACATCAACCAAACACATAACCATACAATCTTCAGGATTTTGAGATAAACAGTTAGGATCTGCTTTTCCTTTTTCCCAACGAGTAGTAGCTGGCGAAATTAAAACTTGCTCAGTTTGAGTTTCGTATCTTGCTGGTACAACTTCTAAACGAGAAGAAGCCTCTTTTGCTAATACTTGCTCAGTCACTGTTTCGTATTGAGCTGGTACAACTTCTAAACGAGAAGAAGCTTCTTTAACTAATACTTGCTCAGTTACAGTTTCAAATTGTGCTGCAGTAACAGTTAAGTTACAAGGAGTTTCAGTAAAAACCTCACCAGAAGCACTTTCGTACTTAGCAGGCACAACCTCTAAACGAGTGGAAGCTTCTTTTGCTAATACTTGCTCAGTTACTGTTTCGTATTGAGCTGGTACAATTTCTAAACGAGAAGAAGACTCTTTTGCTACAACTTGCTCCGTTACTGTTTCAAATGTAGCCGGAACTACTTCTAAGCGAGTGGCAGCTTCTTTTGCTAATACCTGCTCAGTTACTGTTTCAAATGTAGCTGGAATTACTTCTAAACGAGAAGAAGCTTCTTCTGCAACGTAAGTTTCTGTTCTTGACTCAAATTTAGCAGGCACAACCTCTAAACGAGAAGAAGCTTCTTTTGCTAATACCTGCTCAGTTACTGTTTCAACTTTTGCAGGAATTACTTCTAAACGGCTGTATGCCTCTTTTGAAGTATAAGTTTCAGTTCTGGTATCAGTTTTACCTGGTACTACTTCAATTCTTGAAGATGCCTCTTCAGAAGTGTAATTATTTGTTACAGTTTCGAACTGCGCAGGCACTACTTCAATTCTATTTGCAGCATCTTTAACCTGATAGGTTTCGCTGGTAGTTTCGTACCTGTCACTTGTGATACATTGTGCATAACACTTACCTGGCTCAGCATTTGGCGGTAAGTCTTCTTGTGCAAACAAGCTTATAGTAACTAAGAAGCACAATAATGTTGTAAAAGTTAATTTCATATTTTTAATGAATTTAAAATGATTTATAAATATTTTTATTGCTATTAATTTCGATGCAAATATACTACAGTTGATAATTCTAATTTAATAACTAAGCGTTGTTATATCTTAAAATAAGTTAAGTTTGTTAATTTGCACAATATTTGTGAGTTTGGGATTTTATCACAGTTAAAAAATTGTTACAAAAGTACAGTTTTTATGGGTATATTTCAATGTTTTACAAGTACTTTTTGTGTTTACTTGGCCATTTACCATATATGAGGTAACTATTCGGCCAGTTTAGGAAGAAAAGGCTTGTTATTAAAAGCATTTTGAATGTTGATTAATATATTCTGATTGTTTTTAGTGTAGTAATATAGCTTCTTATTCTGGATATCAAAACTGTTGATAGCTTCTTTACCTCTTTTAGCATGATAGCCAAATACACTTATCTATTCATTACTGGCTACGTGCATCCAATGTAATTTGGTGTTTACCCTTGTGCCTGTTTCATCAGCATGCACTACTGCTTGTAATAATTGCTTGGTAACTTCTTGTTCAAAAACCTCCAATTTCCACAATGGCTGCAAACTTTTGTTACCCTTTAGTGTTCTGTTACTTCAATAGCTATCGGTGATATGTCAAATAGTTGTCTTGTTTCAATTTCACCTGCTGCTGGCAATTGGTTTTTACAACAGTTGCATTCGCTTATATCGTGTTTAATTATTTTATCAGCATTAGGCACTTTGTTCAACTTATGGCCTTTATGACCACCTGCTTTTTTATTAGATGCTTTGCGAGTACTTTGTGTTTTTCTATTAGCATCTTGTGAGGGAGGTATGGCAATCGCATAAAATCTGATGGCTGATTATGTAATAAGATCTAACATTATTTTTAGAAATGTTATTTTTTTTGTGGTTTAATACGACTTAGTGCACTCTAAAAATTAGCCCCGTTTTCTATGGTTTATCCAAGCATTATTTAGTTTTTTTTTGATTTATAACTTGTTTTTTTGACATTTAGCTATAGCTGCGCCATCCTCGTCACAACAACAAGGTGTT